>Ga0208795_1000928_pt1 | contig 13947 bp, 25 predicted proteins | sample CB_VirMetaG_6_FD_184541 | JGI IMG/M metagenome (GOLD analysis project Ga0208795, IMG submission 184541) | Freshwater to marine saline gradient viral communities from Chesapeake Bay - CB_1508_2 Viral MetaG (SPAdes) (version 4) | ecosystem: Environmental > Aquatic > Marine > Coastal | place: USA... | reverse complement strand
GGGTAAACGTGGTTAGTGTATGGGCAAAGATTAAGAACATGAGCGGCACAGAATTAGTGCACGCTGACCAGTTAGGCGCAACGGCTTATAGTGATTTTACTATTAGATACCGCACCGGATTAACTGAGAAGATGAAGATTGTTTATCGTGGGATTGATTACCAGGTAAGACACATCAACAACTTAGAGGAAGCTGACCAGTTTTTAGTCATCAAGGCCGAGCGTGGTGTTAGTCAATGAGCATGAAAATTACAGGCGATATTGAGCTAGCTGCAACGCTTAGACGTTTAGGCGCTGACATGCAGGATGCTGTTGATAAAGGTGTGTTTGTTACTGCTCACGAAGTAAGAACGACAGCCATTAAGTCAATACAATCTCAATCAGCTGGCCGAATGGTTAGCCGTAGCCGTCAAGGTGGCGGTGTTTATGCTCACATAGCAGCCAGTGCAGGCGCAGCACCTAACACCGATACAGGAAAGCTTGTGGCTAGTATTGCAGTAGAGAAAGAGTCTGATGCTCATTACACAGTAGGATCAAACTTAGACTACAGCGCATGGTTAGAAATGGGCACAAGTAAGATGCTCCCTAGACCTTGGCTAGAGCCAGCACTTAGATCAAATATTAATAATTTACGTGACAACATTGTTAAGACTGCAAACATAGCAATCAATAAGGCGAGTAAATGAGCGTACAAGTTCAGGTTATGTCGATGATAGTTAGCGCCTTACGTGCTGATACTGCATTGACTAGCCAGTTAATTACATACTCGACTACTAACGGTGTATTTACCCACGTAGCACAGGGCTTTGATGATTACCCATATGTTGTCTTATATGACATAGATTTAAACGGTGATGACAATGACATTACACTAGCCTTTGATGGTGTATTTAACCTGCATAGCTGGTCTGACAGTTTAGACTTTGCTGTTATCGGTAACATACAGAAAGCAATTTACAACGCTTTACACAGAGCAAATTTAACAATGACGGATTATGATTTGATTGATATGTATCAAGAGAATCAGATAACACTACGCGACCCTGACGGCATAACGCTCCACGGTGTACAGCGGTTTAGAATTATTTTACAAAACAAAGAGGCTTAAGAAAATGGCAGCAGGAAAAGGTTTTACAGGGCGCAAAGTTACCCTAACAATTGGCGGCGTTGGTTCAATACCAATTATGACCAAAGGCTTGGCTATGTCCAATGGTGCTGTAGACGTTACCAGCGACACTAGCAACGGATGGACTACAATACTAGCTGAGGCAGGCGTTAAGTCAGTCAAGCTATCATTCAGTGGCGTAGTTGAGAATCTTAGCTTGCTCATGTCAGTAGTTCAGAATGTTAGCCAGCTATACGCCTGCGTTCTTACTTACCCAGATGGTAGCACTGTTACCGGTGACTTCCAATTTGGTGAGTATTCAGACACAGGCGACAGCGGTGATAAATACACATTTGATGCGGCTCTTGCTTCATCTGGCGCGGTTGTATTTGTTGCAGGCGTTTAATTATGGGGTTCAAATTCGCAAAGTCTGAAATCGAATTAGAATACCTTGGCAAGTCATACAGCTTAACGGTTAATACCAGGATGGCTGTAGACTTAGAGAAGCACATAGGAATGCACCCCATTGTGCTTATGCTGAAAATTAATAAAGCCGTTGAAAAAGGTGAGATGCCCCCACTTGGGCAAATGGCCGAGTTCTTCGAGTTTATGATTAAGCGGGCAGGCTGTCGAGATGTTGAGCTTGATGACGTCTATGGTGAGCTTTTCGGTGGCGGTAGTTCCATTGAAATATCGACTATGATTGGCTCATTACTTGGATTGTTCATCCCTCAAGCAGATGAGGGTGAAAAGAAAGACCCAAAGCCGCGCAAGCCGTCGAGCAGGGTGACGTTGACCCCGTAACATGGGAGCATCTTTATAAACTATGCATACAAAATGGTTGCACCCCGTCAGACTTTTGGCAGATGACACCATCAGAGGTATATGTTTATTTAGATGCTAAACGCCAGCCTGTTATGTATGGCAGCATGACTCAAGACGATGTAGATGATTTAGTGAAAATGCATGATAGCGGAGATTTTATTTAATGGCTGATATTGGTGGAATAAAGGTAAAAGTATCTGCTGACATTGCAGGGTTTAATGCTGCAATGAAAACGGTAGGTTCTCGCGTAACTTCCACCGCTGCGAAAGTCAGAGAATCTTCACTATCCTATCAACGCTGGGCAACAGTCGGAGCGGCTGCGGCTTTAGCTGTCGGTACTGCAATGCTGAAAAGCCAAATGCAACAACTCGACGCATTAGCTAAAACATCAGATGCACTAGGCGTTCAACAAAAACAACTTCAAGCACTGCAACATGTAGCTGAATTAACTGGTACGGGTGCTGCTCAACTATCTGTTAACCTAGAAAGGATGCAACGTAGAATAGGTGAAGTCGCTCGGAAGGGTGGCCAAGCTGAGGCTGCACTGAAAGAAATCGGCATAGCTGCTAAGGATATGATTAATTTACCTGCTGATGAGCAATTAGTTAGAATATCTCAAGCCATGCAAGGTGTTGATAACGCAAGCATTAAAGCATCAATAGCGATGGATTTATTCGGTCGTGACGGTGTGCGAATGCTTAAAATGATGGAGCAGTTAGGGAAAGATGGTTTAGCTCCAACAGTTGCAGACTTGGAAGCAATGGGCGTTGCATTATCTCGTTTAGATACCGCTAAAGTTGAGCAAGCTAACGATGCCATGTTCCGTTCTAGCCAGGTCACTAGCGGGTTATTGAATAAAGTTGCTGTCAAGCTATCACCTATTATAGAGGGTATTGCTAACAGCTTCACAGACGCGGCTAAGGAGTCAGGCGGGTTCGGTGACTCAATAGATTCAGTGTTTAGTAAAGCGCTGACTGTTGTAGGTGTGTTTGCTGATGGCTTACACGGTATCCAGATTATATTTAAAGGATTAGAAGTTGCGGCCCGTTCAATAGGTGTCGTATTTTGGGAAGTTTTCAGGGTTATGACTGTCGGGATGGATCAATTCATCAACACGGCAATTAATTCTGTAAATTCAATGATTGAAAGCATTAATTCTATTGGATTGGTGACACTCCCTACGCTTGGTAAATTCTCGTCAAGTGCTGCTGCAATGTTTACTGATATATCTACTAAAGCCAAAGAAGGTGTATTAGACGCGCTTAGTGAAATGAATAACATGGCATTAGAGCCGTTACCATCTGAGCAGATTGACGCCTTTGTTGCCAAAGCACAAGAAGCATCACAAGCAATGGCTGAGGCTGCTACCGCTGGAAGTGGCGGTGGCACAAGCACAATCGGATTAACCGAAGAAGAAAGAAAGTCACTAGAAGAAAGGCTAGAAACAATCCGCACATCTTTAATGACCGAGGCAGAATTAAAGCAAGCGGCATTTCAGGCTGATGTAGAAGCACTACAATTAAAGTTACAAACTGATGCAGAATTTCAAGCAGAGCATGACCAGCTTTTAAGAGAAAGAGCAATGCAGCATGGTCAAGAGATGACTGACATTGAAAAGAAAGCATCTGATGCAAGACTTGCTGTAATAGAATCAGAAAGACAGTCTAAATTATCAGCTTATCAAAGCATGTTTAGCGGTTTAGCTTCATTGATGAACACTAACAGCAAAGCATTGTTTAATATAGGTAAGGCGGCTGCATTAGCTAACGTAGGGATTAATACGTGGGAAAGTGCAAGTGAGGCTTATGCTGGTGGTTTAAAAGTGTCAGGCGGTAACCCTGTTGTCGGTGCTGCGTTTGCTGCTACTGCTGTCGCGGCTGGTTTAGCTCAAGCGGCTAACATTGCAAAGCAGAAAATAGGTGGTGCAAGTGCAAGCGGTGCAAGCCAATCATTTAGCGGTGGAGTGCCAGTTACTAATACAGGTCAACAGCAACAGACTCAAAACGTAGACGTATATCTATCAGGTGACAACTTTAGTCGTGGCGGTATTGCTGGATTAATCGGCACTATAAATGACTACATTGGGGATGGTGGCACTAAGATTAGAGTTAATTAATAGAAAGAAGTGGTCAAACCAGTTAGAATATACAAAAAAGAGGAATCATCATGGCACTAACACCAGTTACACCACCAACTATTGATTTGCCTAGTTTAGCAACGGCTGAAACAGTGCCAACTTTAGTCTTGCCTACTGTTGTCACGGCTGAATCTGCAAGCGCTATCACTGCACCTACAGCAATCACACCTGTAGCTATTCCCGCTATTGATTTAGCAGATTAAATATGACTGCTGTATATATCGATGCATTAGCGGTAGATGGTAGCAGTAATCACCTAAATCCTACTCCAGCGTGGCCTATTTACGCGCCTGTTATTATCACGCCAGAGGTTGTGCCTAGTTATGATTTAGCTGGTGGACTGGCATATATATCGAACCCTGATTTATCTGCGCCCGTGACTGTGCCGTTTGTTTCTGTGCCTATTCTATCTGGCCCTGTTGTGTTATCTGTTGTCGCTGCTGGCGTGTTAGGTGCTACAACGCTATTCACGTCAATTGGGTTACCTGTTTTAGCATTACCTACTGTTTATGCAGTGGTGACAGTGCCGTCTTATGATTTAGCGTCTTTGGTTAGCGCTGTATCTGAGCCAGTAATACCAACTCCTACACTATTCACAGCTAATGCAGGCACATCAGAAACACCACCTTACCCGCTTACGCACGCGCGTATTTTGTATGACAACTTGCTTTTGACATCAACAGTAACAGCAACAGCAGGAACTACGCCTAATTACACATTAATCCCTAACACATATCAATCGTGGTTATTTACTGGCACTCAGTCAATTACGTTTGAGCTGGCTGACCAGACGAGTATGGATACTGTTTGTATATCTGCTCATAATTTAAGTGGCTGCACCGTTACCGTTACATATGACCCATTATTAGCTGGCTCATTTGTTGCGTTTGGCGCGGCTAAAGTGGTAACGCAAAACAAGCCTTTAATGTTTCATTTATCATCATCGGTTGATGTTAGAAGATTAAAAATAACTGTGACAGGCTCAGGATCTAGGCAGGTAGGCTCGATATACGCAGGTATAGCACTCCAAATGCAAAGGCCGTTTTTTAGTGGGTTCGATAGATTCGGAGATAGCACGACTTATTCAACACCGATGACAGCAGGAGGTAACATTATTGCACGCGAGGCAATCAGAAAGGGCTACAATAATACGTTTTCATTTAAGCATTTAAGCGCTGGATGGGTTGAAACATACTTAACCCCTTTCTTGCTAAAAGCTAAAACAACGCCTTTTGTACTTGCGTGGAATCTTGACGCATACCCTAATGATGTTTGGTTCGGTGCAACTGACTCAGATATTAACCCTACATTTATGGGAATACGTGACTTGTATAGCGTTGAATGGAGTATGATGTCACATGGCTCTGTATAACAACGAAAGAAAGAAATACTCAAGAGTACCTTTTCAATACGTAGAGATTGACATCGATGTAAGCACAACTATCCGTTTATGCTCTGATGTATCACCTTTGCCCTATGGTATAGACGCAATACCTTGCCTTTCACCTGAATCGACTTTGTCATTTTCGCCTTGCGCTGTTGATCCAAATGGCGGCTTAGGTGTACGTGGTAGTGTATCGTTTACCGCTAAAGACTTTTTAGACTACACTATATATGGTTCACTAACTGCACCAGTTAGTTTCTGGCCTGTTTGGTATGCGAATAACCTTTACTACCAGGGCCTAAACGTTCGGGCTTACAGCGGCTATATTGCTGAGGGCAATCTATTCGATGTTAACGCATATCAAGCAAGGTACTACGTATTAGAATCATTTTCTTATAGTGGTTCAGCGGCTTCATTCACTGCTAAAGACCCGTTAAAACTGGCAGATAATGACCGCACAGAAACACCAACCAAATCAACAGGCGTGCTTCAAGCTGATATTACTAACGTAGCAACAAGCGCAACGTTAACCCCTGTCGGCATTGGAGATGATGAATATAGTACTAGCGGATGGATTAGAATAGGCGACGAGGTATGTTCATACACGCGCACGGCTGCAAGTGATACATTGACATTAGTTAGAGGTGTCTATGGCACTGTAGCGGTCGCACATAGCTTAGGTGATGGCGTGCAGGTCTGCGCTTATTATCAAGATACTGTTGATTTAATCTTATATGACATCTTAGTTAATCGATCTGGTATTGATGCTGCTTACATTCCTGTCGCTGATTGGGCTGCTGAAATATCATTGTACCTACCTAACTTATATGAAGCTTTAATAACTGAGCCGGTAGGAAATACAACACTTATTAAGGAGCTAGGCGAACAAGCACCGCACCGCTTATTCTGGGATGAGCGCTATCCATATATCCAGCTTAGAGCGATTAAGCCACCACCTACAGACTCTTTGCTGTTATCGGATGAGGGCGAGATACTAGAAAATTCTATCGGCTGGCAAGTAAAGCAAGATTTACGCATTAGTACAGTTGTTATTGCTTACGGCCAAAATGACCCTACAAAAAAGCTGGATGAATTTAGTAATTATTTTCAACCTTATGTTAGGGAAGATACTGACAGCGTAACTAACTACGGCTCACGCAGAATTAAAACTATTTATTCACGATGGATTAGTCGAGACAATAAAGCTGCTGCTATTTTGTTAGCTGCTCGTTTAGGTCGCAGATACTCGAATGCTCCCCGCGCTGTAAACTTTACACTAGACTCAAAGGATGCCGATGTATGGACGGGTGATAATTGCAAGGTTAATACTCGTACAATAGTAAACGCATCAAGCGTGCGAATAGATATACCACTCGAAGTAATGTCAGTTCAGGAAGGTCGAGGCGGCTTTAAATATGAAACTCTTGAACATTTATACGGTGATTCACTCGCGCAGGATGAAGGAACAGACACAGGCTCAAAAGTCTTAATCTTATCAGGAAACCTGGACCAGCTTAAAAATGCAGGTGGCACAACTAGAACACTGCGAGAAGTATTTGAGGATGTTTACCCTACCATCGACCCCGCTGATGATTGCGTCATTGTATTGGATGGCTTATGCGTTGCAGGATCAAGCTTACAATCTCAATATGCTATTTATACGGGCGCATGGGCTGACCTAGTTACACCGCCTTTAATCAGGCTGCAAACAGGCGCTTTATTAGTCGGGAAAGGAGGTGACGCTAACGCTGGCAATGGTGGCGGGGCTTTATTTCTAGATAGTAATATCAGGCTAGATAATAGCGGTATAATCGGTGGCGGTGGTGGCTCAGGCGGTAAAGCTGATGACTCCAGCGGCTCAGATATATGCTTTGCATCCGGTGGTGGTGGCGCTGGTTATTTTGGCGGGCAAGTATCAAATACATTTGCTAAATTCGGTGGCGCTATAGATGCTCAAGAGGGAACAAATACATTGGGCGGTGCTGGTGGTGATGCTACAAGTGGCGCACAAGAAGCCACCGGCGGGCAAGGCGGTAATCTTGGCGACAATGGTCAAAATGGCGTGCCAGCGGTTACAGGCTTCGGTTTAGCAGGTGCAGCAATTGACACAAACGGTTATACTATTACATACATAACAATAGGCGATATAAGAGGCGCTATACTATGAGCTTAATCCCACACACTATAACAGCGCTTCAATTAAATAACGCTGACTCAGTTTCATCCGGTAAAAATACCGTTGCTAGTGCAGTTGTAACAATGTTAGATAGCAACTCAGATGTTGTTGTTATGTATGATGATATTAATTATACAAACGGTGCAACGTCAAAGGTCACTGACTCAACTGGATTGGTCACAGTTTATATTGAGGCTGGAGATTACACAGAGTCAGTAAATGGATCAACTAGAAAAGTAAACGTAGCTACCACGACACCAGTTGAATTCTCAACATTTGCACAGGCTGAGGCATCTAAACTTAGCAAAGATGGGCAACGTATTATTGTTGTTGAACGTGCAAGCGCTAACTATATTTTACAACCATCTGGATATGTTGCACTAGCTGGTGACGCTACATTGTCTAATGGCAGGGTTGCGGCTTTGCAAAGAGATTCTCTTTATAACCAGCATGGTTATGGCGTTTCATCACTACAGCAAACAGGTTTCAACCATGTTGCGTTTATCGGTGACAGTTTAAGTGATGAAACTTATGGCCCGCTAACATCATTTAGAAATGCTTTTTACAGTGAATTTGGTTATGGTGGGCAATATTGGGCGTTTTTAGATGGGAGTCCTGGATTTGTAAGCATTGGATTTTTAAGAGCGCCAACAACAACAGAATTGTCATATAGCCCTGATTTGAGAGCTAGGGCAGATGATAATTTTGACGCGACTAAATTTGTAGGCATTCTTAATGATGATGCTGATTATGACTCTGTAAGAATATATTATTTAGAACAACCGTCAGGGTGTACTTTTGCAGTTGGCCCAACATCACTTGGCGAATCTGGTGCGCTAACAGTAGTCGATACATCAAGCCTAACAACACAAGTTAATTTTGTTGATGTACCAAAGGCATCTGGCGGTGGCGGTGCGATAACGGTAAGATCTCAAGTCGATGGTAAAATTTGCTTATTTGGTGTTGAATTACTTAAAAATAACGAAGCCACTTATGGAGGCAGGGTAACAAGAATGGCGAAGGGTGGCGCTAAAGCTGCTGAAATTGCTGCGCTAGATGCTAGCCAATATACACAATGGTTAACATGGTTTAGCCCAGAAATTGTTTTCATTAATCTAGGCATGAATGATAGATTAATATCAACACCCGCTGAAATAATGGCATTTATAACAACTATTGATTCAAGAATACCAGTAGGAATTAAACGTGTTTTAGTTGCACCCAATGCATCCGCTGATTATATGAGCACAGCTCTGCCAGATCTAGCAGTTTTACTGCGCGACTATGCTGATGCTAATGGATATGGGTTTATTGATAACACAGATATTTTAGGCTCATATAACAGAGCGGTATCTAAGGGGCTAATGGCTGATGCAGTCCACCCAAATAATGCTGGACGGTCTTTAACCTCTGGCAATTATTTAAACTATATCGGCTTGCCTGCTGCTGCAAATGTCACACTACCACCACCATTTGAATTTATAGGCGGCTCAGGTTTTAATTTTACAGGAACACTTGAGGAAATAAATAATCTTGAGTTGACTGTTAATACCCCTGTAACTGTTTACACTCTTGGGTTAAATCGCTCATTTACTGACGCATTAATTGAAATTAAAGTTTACACAAAGGATCAAAGTTCAAGCCTTGCAACTTGGCATAGATTCGCACTAAAAAACGGATCTTCGACTGCAAATTTTGTGACGGAGATTACCCCAATCATCAAAACAGAAATATACCGATATGACCAAGCACCCTCGAATGTTATTGAACACAGCATATCAGCAAGCATTGTAGGTGGCTTAGCAGTTGTAGTTTTTGAAATAACGGCTGGCAATTTAGGTGGTTTTGTTCATATTGAGGGGTCTTACATATCACCAAAAGCAGTGGTCGAAGGGTTTGGTGTAATTCAAAACTAACTAAGGAGAAACAAAATGGCAGTACCTAAAAAATCACCACGCGGCAAAACTACACCACCACCAGTTAAGAAAAAATGATTCTTAGCTTAACCATTGCGATTGCTTATCTCTTTGTTGCGCTAAAGTGGCGCAGCATAGAGTCTGCATTGTGTTTACTAGTCTTTGTTGCACTAGCAAGCATAGGGCAATATAATAACCCTATTGACGATGTTTATTTATTTTTGTTTTTTGGCGTCATATACTCTACACTGTCGTATAAACTGTTCAAATACAAGCATTTAGCCGCTTTAGGATGTCTGCTAATGTCAATTTACAGCTTTATTTATGCAATGGACAGTTGGATTAATGCGGAATATGAGACGCTTATTTGGGAGAATCATGAAGTTACTGTATGTATTCTCCATGTCATTATTCTGTTGCTACTTAGCCCGCTACGTGCTTCCATGGTACGTTCCAGCCTTTATCCTAGCCGCCTGCTTTATTATTTCGCTTAAGTTGTGTAAACTAGTCAACACACTAATCAATGCAAATCAAGCGCGGAAACAAATTAATGAGCGATCCACTTCAGAGGATTGAATCCCAAATAGCGCACCAGTCAAACAAGATGGAAGCGCTGACAGATTCAATATCACAACTAGCCCAAACACTGGCACGAAAAGAAGAACGCGACCATCATATCGACGAGGCGATGAAAGAAGTTAAGGCTGACGTTACAAAACTAAAAGATAAAGTTTCTGGATTGGAAAAAATAAGCGCTGGCGATGATGCGATGAGACAGATATTCTGGCGCGTCATGTATGTCGCAATAGCTGTAATTTGTGGAGCGGTTCTTTATACAGTAGTAACAAAATGAAGTGTTTTATTGTTGATGATAGTCAGCTGTACATCGACATAATTGCGCAAGCAATTGCTAGTGATGGCGACATTATAAAGTCCACAACCAATCCAAATAATGCGATAGAGCAGATAATAGAATTTGACCCTGACGTTATAGTTATTGATTACATAATGCCTGAAAAATCAGGCACTCAGTTAGCCGATGAAATAAACCAAAACAAGATTACAAGTCACATTCCAATATTATTAATCTCAGCTGGTGAAATTCCATGTGATTATAGAAATTATGGAATATATGACCACATTGAAAAGTCAGAGCCTATCGAGTCAATCCGCAAAAGTTTAAATTTATTTTCTAACATTGGCAAAATAAACAAACATACAAAGAAGATAAAATAATGGGTATATTAGGCAAAATATTCGGCACAGAAGAAGCGATAAGCAAATCAATCGACTTGATTGCTAGTGCTGGCGATAAACTTGTTTATACAGATGAAGAAAAAGCAGACGATAAAGCGAAGCGTGCGGCACAGATAGACACTTTATTGATACGCTGGATGGAAACCACAACAGGGCAGAATTTAGCGCGTAGGCTGCTTGCTGTTATGCTTACTGCTATGTGGGTGCTTATGTTCTTTGCGTCAACACTTGGCGACATGATTGTACCTTTCCTTTCGCTTTCTGCTGACCCTGAATTTATTAATGCTTGGAAAGAGTCATCTGCTGCAATCGATAAACGAGCTGAACAGATGACCGGTGCTATGATGCTGATACTTGCGTTTTACTTTTCACTTCCATATATGAGCACTGTAATTGATGGCGCAATGAGTAAGTTCGGAAATAAATCACCCTAACCCGTCAAAACTCCAACCCAATAAACCTAGCTTATTTTTAATCGTCTCCTCACGTAATCCTAGCGCTTGTGAAATCTCGCTAATCTTGCGTCTTTCCTTCACCATTTTAACCATCGCCCTGGTTGATTCAGGTGTGAATTTAGGTTTGTTGTTTACTGTTGACCATGCACTCATTGTCATTGAACCTCACAAACTATATATTTATATGCTTGATATAATAATGCTCCCATAATCCCAGATAGTGTCGAGATTACTAATGCAAATGCACACTTTGGGTTTCTTCCTATCTCCATACCAGCAAGCCAGAAAAGAAACATTGAATAACTAAACGATACGGCTATTGCATAAATCATTAGCCTTGCTCCTCACCCTATACTTATTGTTATAAATGAAAATAACCAAATTATTAACTCAATCACTGCCCATCCAACTACTGCTGCAATTACTAATGAAATATAAAAACCTCCTTCAATGTATCTCATTGGGCTTGACCCTTTTTAATCAAATCAAATTCAAATCCGTTTTCACAAGTTGCAGTTAATTTATCAAAACTTTGCAGTCTAGATCCTAATGACTCACATAACTCAAAGTTTTTAATAGTAGGAATCTCAGATACTAAAACATCATATCTAGTTATGGTTGTTTCGTGGCTAATCCATGCTGTTATAAATATTGCAATCATTGCAGCTATTAACCCATCATTCATTGGCCTTGCTCCTTTGGTGGTAGTGGTAAATTAGCCCAATGAGTTACATTCACTTTATGTCGTTCTGAGCCATGATCATTATGTGATTCTGCAATCCAACATTGATAATTTTTGTCATAAATTCCAGTAAAGCACTCATAACCATAATCAGGGCGAGGCCATATATAAACTTCTTCATAGGCTTTAGGAAAATCATCTGCAACACTAATCCACTGGCTTTGTGTGCGGGTGTTTTGTAGTTCGTCAATCTCGGATAGCAATTCAATGCAGGCATTAGGTGTGCAACGTCTAGCAAATGCTTTGTGTATATCCATATCCTTAAAATCTGAATCTTTTAATATTTTCCAAAACTCTTTTAATTCACTCATGGTTCACACCTTCGCGTAGTTGTTTGGTAGGGTTGCCATTTTCATCAATCAATCCCATTCGGTATTTTTGAATAAAACTCTCTACACTTCTAAAGCTGGATACTGAATCTACTGGCTCAGGAAGTGACATGTCGGACGAGCTGTAATTACTTGTCATTGGCTTACCATCTTTAGGGTGTATATCTAAATAATCGTCCATCACTTCACCCCTTCGCGTAGTTGTTTGGCTTGTATTAAAAGCACTGAGCAATAATTGGCAGATAATGACTTAAATAAAGAATGTCCGCTTAAGTGTAAATCTGCAAAAGTAGAAATACCCTTAGCTTTCTGCTCTAGGTTATGTGCTTCAAGTAATTTACTGACTGTTTCGCTCATTTCGGAATAGTTTTCTACCCAACCATCTCCGTCAATATACCCAGTTTCGTCGGCAACTTGATGAGCGATAATTATGTATTTCAACTCATCACGCTCTTTATCAAGCTCAGCAATCCTACCATTCAACGCTTCAACCAAGTCACAAGCAAAAGTTAATTTATCTACTGGCTCACTCATTCATCACCCCCAAAGAAGCTATTATCACCCCACAGCAAATCAATCACAGCCCAAACAACATAAACAACTAAAATAATACCTAGCGCAGTCCACATTACAAATCACCCCACTTGCTGCTCATCATGTCGCTTATTTTATCCTCAAGCTCACGCCTCTTTTCCATTTTACGTTTAAAAGCGCGTTCATCTGGCGTCAAGTATTTAACCTTTGCTTTCTTACAAGCAAGCGCCCTTTTTTCTTCTTTCGTAAATTCTGCACTCATAGCGACATTCCTTTAGTTGAATAACCCATCATCATTAGTTTGCGGGCTACTTTGTTAGATGGTATTTTGACAGCAACTGAAATTTCCTTTAGTCCTTTGCCGCTTTCTTTCATATCAAGCATAGTGCGCAGCTTTTCATCGGTAAAAACCTTGCGGTACTCTTGCGACTTAAACATTATTTTAGATACGCTCATCACTTTAACCCTCTTGTTGAATAACCCAACCAGTTAAGCTTATTTTTAACCGTTGTGCTGCAAATGCCAAACTCTAAACACATAGAATCAAGCGGCTGTTTACCTTTGAACATCTCGACAAGCTTCTTTAGCCTGTCATCCGTCCATTTGAATTTCTTAGTTTTGTGTAACACTGAACCGTTAATCATGATGCCACCTTCACTAATTCATCATAAATATACTCGCGTAACTTCTCGCATAGCAATTCTTCACTGCCATCATTAAGTTTAATAGCCTCAACTAAATCCAATATCCTTTCGCTTAATTCACCATTATCTAGGCGCTCAGTTACGAAGTCATCGGCATCCACCATAGATAAATCATTGGTGCTTTCCATTTCATCATCCCATTCGGGTGGGTAGTCTGTAATCATAAATCCTCCTGTTGTTTTAACTACTCTACAACTTTTCTTTTGCTTAACATATCCGACCAGTTGCAAGGCATAAACTTTTTCGCTAACTCAGCGTCCTTTTTTGAATCGCCTGTTGGTTTTACCTGGTGGCGCTGTAGTAACTCGATTAAGCCTTGGCTGGTTTTCATAGGTTATCTTTTGGTGGTAGTGGTAATGGCATCCAGTGGGTTACGCCTTGGCT
>Ga0208795_1000926_pt1 | contig 13962 bp, 10 predicted proteins | sample CB_VirMetaG_6_FD_184541 | JGI IMG/M metagenome (GOLD analysis project Ga0208795, IMG submission 184541) | Freshwater to marine saline gradient viral communities from Chesapeake Bay - CB_1508_2 Viral MetaG (SPAdes) (version 4) | ecosystem: Environmental > Aquatic > Marine > Coastal | place: USA... | reverse complement strand
CTAAGGGTGACATAAACCTTGAGGATGCGATTGATATACGAGATATTAAGAACCTAAAGTTAGCTAACCAACTACTAAAGCTTAAGCGTAAGTCTAAGCAGGAGAGAGAAGAGAAGCTAATGGCTCAACAGCAAGCAATGCAAGCACAAGCTCAGCAACAGTCTCAGCAGATGGCAGGTGAAATGGCTATGCAGCAGATGCAGATGGAGACTCAGTCTAAGATGCAGTTAAAGCAGGCGGAGATAGCCTTTGAGATAGAGAAAATGAAGAACGAAGCTATGCTTAAGTCTCAGCTAATGCAGCAAGAGTTTGACCTTAATATGCAACTAAAAGGTATAGAGGTTCAGGGTCTAGCTTCTAGAGAGAAGGAGAGAGAGGATGCTAAGTCTAAGAGAATTAGTCAGCAGAACACAGAGCAATCTAAGCTGATTAACCAAAGAAAGAATAACCTCCCACCACTTACCTTTGAGTCTAACGAGGATAGCTTAGATGGGTTTGACTTAGCTGAGTTTGAACCACGATAAACTATAATATATTTTTTATAACTTTGCAAAATAAATTTAATCTAATATGGAAATAAAAGTAAGAGAAATGGGATTGACTGAAGAGAAGTCCGTTCAGCAGGTAGAACAAGAGCTACTTGATAAGCACGAACAACAATTCAAAGATACCCCTAACGAGCCTATAGCTGAAACAACTATAGAAAACAACAACGCAGTTGAAGAGCCTGCGGAGTTAAGAGAAGAAGATGTTCTTTCATATATTGGTAAAAGATACGGTAAGCAAATAAATTCCCTTGAGGAGTTTACACGTGAGAGGGAAGAAGCTGAGGCTTTGCCTGATGATGTGGCAGCTTACTTTAAATACAAAAAAGAAACCGGGCGTGGAATTGAGGACTTTGTTAAGTTAAGCAGAGACCTTGATGAAGTAAGCCCTGATAAATTGTTACGTGACTTTCTATCTGCAACAGAGAAGGGTCTCGATTCTGAGGATATTGAATCTATGATGGAGGAGTATTCTTACGATGAGGATCTTGACGATGAATCTTTTGTGAAGAAAGCCAAGTTAGCAAAGAAAAAAATGGTCGCTAAAGCCAAGGAGTATTTTGAGTCCGAAAAAGAGAAGTACAAATTACCTATTGAGTCAATGGGTAATTCTATTTCTGAAGAAGATTCAAAGTCCCTACAGGAGTATAAGCGATACGTTGAAGAGTCGATGTCTTTAAGTGAGCAGATCCAACACCGAGAGGATTGGTACAAGCAAAAGACAGGTGAAGTTTTTGGCAATGAGTTCAAAGGTTTTGAGTTCAATATTGACGATAACAAGCTTGTTTACGCCCCTGCGGACGCGACAGAGTTGAAGAAGGTACATCTAGATCCATCAAATTTCACAAAGAAATATATTGGTGAGGATGGTCTTTTGACAGACCCTGTTGGCTATCATAAAGCGTTGGCAGTCGCAATGAACCCTGAAAAGTTTGCTAAGTTCTTTTATGAGCAAGGTAAGTCAGAGGCAGTAGATGATGTGATGCGTAAGACAAAAAATATTAATATGTCTACACGACAGTCACCACAGAATATTGCTGCAGGAGGAACGACAATAAGAGAAGTAGCTCAAGACTCAGGTAAGAGGCTGCGAATTAGAAGTAAAAAGTAAAAAAATAATTAAAAACTAAAAAAAAATGTCCGTACAAGCAATTCCGGGATATGCGTTGCAGCCAAGTGCACAACAAGTCCCACTAAAAACAAACTACATTACCAACTTTGATTTCTTGAATCAGTATCTTCCTGATACTTATGAGAAAGAATTTGAAAGATATGGTAACAGAACAGTCGCATCTTTCTTACGTATGGTAGGAGCTGAGATGCCTTCTAACTCTGACCTTATCAAATGGGCTGAGCAAGGAAGATTACATACCAAGTATATTGATTGTAACACTACTGTCGATTTAACTAACTCTGACACTGCTATATTTAATGTTAATGACACTTTAATTCCTTCAGGGGGTGGTGTTTCAGGAGCAGGTGCTATTGCTATTAGAGTAGGTCAAACAGTTATGTTTACTGCTAATGCAGGTGGAGCAAACTACAAAGCAATCGTTACTGAAGTAGATGTTGACAACAATACTTTTACTGTAGCATTCTACAATGCTTTAGGTATTACAACATTAGCTACAGCTAAATGGACAGTATTTATCTACGGTTCTGAGTTCAAAAAAGGAACTAACGGTATGCAAGGTTCTTTAGAGGCTGACGATGAGATCTTCGAAAACTCTCCAATCATCATCAAAGATAAGTATGCAGTATCAGGTTCTGATATGGCTCAAATCGGATGGGTAGAGGTTACTACTGAGAATGGTGCTAACGGATACTTATGGTATCTTAAGTCTGAGCACGAAACTCGTCTACGTTTTGACGATTACTTAGAGACTGCAATGATTGAAGCTGTTCCTGCAGAAGCACTTTCAGGTGCTGCTGCTACTATAGGTGATGTAGGAAACAAAGGTTCTCAAGGTATCTTCTACACAGTTAACAAGCGTGGAAACGTATGGGGTGGTGGTTATCCAACTACTCTTGCTGATTTCGATACTATAGTATCTCGTCTTGACAAGCAAGGTTCAATCGAAGAGAACGTAATCTTTGTTGATAGAGCATTTAGCTTTAGCATTGATGATATGTTAGCAGGATTGAATGGTTACTCTTCTACAGGTGCATCTAACTTCGCTTCATTCGGATTGTTTGATAACGATAAAGAGATGGCTCTTAACTTAGGTTTTACAGGATTCCGTAGAGGTTATGATTTCTACAAATCTGATTGGAAGTACCTAAACGATCCTACAATGAGAGGTGGATTGCCTACTTCTGCAGGGTCAGGTAAAGTAAGTGGTTTATTAGTTCCTGCGGGTTCTACTACTGTTTACGATCAAGTACTTGGTAAAAACGCTAAGAGACCTTTCTTACACGTTAGATACCGTGCTTCTGAAACTGAAGATAGACGCTACAAAACTTGGATTACAGGTTCTGCAGGTGGTGCTGAAAATTCTGATCTTGATGCAATGGAGGTTAACTTCCTTTCTGAAAGAGCAGTTTGTACTTTAGGTGCTAACAACTTCTTCTTGTTCCAAAACTAGAACAACTAAATATAGGGATGTGTCTTCAAAGACACATCCCTTTTTTTAAATTTTAATTAAATTATATCAAATGAAAAAAATACAAGAGTCAAAAGACAAGGTCTACAAACTCACAAGATCCGAAGCTCCGTTATCTTTTATGATACCAACGAGACATACGGCACAGTTCCCATTATTATACTTCGATGAAGAGACAAGATCAAACAGAGCACTACGCTATGCAAGGAATCAAAAGTCTCCATTTGAGGATGAGCAGGATGGAAATGCTATACTAGAACCCGTTATTTTTGAAGATGGTTTCTTAGCTGTTTCAAGAACAAATCCTGTACTACAAGAGTTCCTCCACTACCACCCACTAAACGGGGTTAAGTTTGAGGAAGTTAATCAAGAAAGAGATGCTTCAGCAGAGGTTGAACAGATGAATGTTGAGGTGGATGCACTCGTTGCAGCAAGAGAAATGACTATCGAGCAGGTAGAGATGGTTTCTCGTGTTTTATATAACAAGGACATCAGTAAGGTGTCAACAGCAGAGCTAAGAAGAGATGTCTTAGTTTACGCTAGAAACTATCCAAGTTCTTTTTTGAATGTAATTAATGACCCATCATTAAAGCTACAGTCTTCTGTGACTTTGTTTTTTGAGAAGAGTCTATTAACATTTAGAAAAAATAAGAAAGAGGTTTGGTTTAATACCAACACAAATAAGACTAAGATGCTGAACGTACCTTACGGAGAAGATCCTATGTCTATAGTATCATCATTCCTTCAGTCTGATGAAGGTATCGAGAACTTTAAGTTGCTTGAGAAGTTACTGTAATTAATCATTATTCATAATAAACTAAAGGACCTCTTCTGAAAATGAAGGGGTTCTTTTTTTTTATTATCTTTGTAGAAAGGTTTACAGATGATCAACTCAGTTAGAAACACAGTTCTGTCTGTACTGAACAAGAATAACTACGGATATATATCGCCATCGGATTTTAATTTATTTTCCAAGCAGGCACAATTAGATTTATTTGAAACTTATTTCTATCAGTACAATTATCAGATTAATAAAGAGAATGCCCGCCAATCAGGTACAGGGTATGCTGATATACGCAAAACTATGGAAGAGCTTATTGAGATGTTCTCAGTATCTAATCCATTAAGTTTAAGTAATACTCCTCCAACAATAAGCAACGTATACTACCTGCCATCGCCAACTACGACAGGTGATGACTACTACCTATTAAACAAGGTTCTTGTATATGATAATTTTATAGTAGGCGGTGCAAGTACAGATGTAGATCCAAGCGGTAAGGAGATAATCGATGACAACGCTGCATTTATTACAGATGGCATACAGGTAGGCGATGTAGTAGCTTTAGTTAGTGGAGGAATTACTCAGTACGTTACAGTAACATTTGTTAACTCTGAGACATCACTATACACTACAGCAAGTATTGTAACTCAAACACCATTCAATGCAATTGGGATAGATTACAACATATACAGAGACTCTTTACAGGAAGCTGAAAAAGTTTCTCATAGTAAGATAACTATGCTTAACAATTCATTGTTGACTAAGCCAAACCTTACGTACCCCGCCTATACGCAGGAGGGTATCATACTAACTGCATTCCCATCTACAGTAAATAAAGTAGGTCAGGTGTTGTCTCAGTACATAAGATACCCTAAAGATCCTAAGTGGACGTATATTACGCTAGTTAGTGGAGAGCCTGCATTTTCGCAGTCGCAGCCCGACTACCAAGACTTTGAGCTTCCGCTTGATTGCGAGCCTGACTTAGTTAATAAAATTCTTCAGTACGCGGGTATGTCTATTAGAGAGCTATCAGCAGTTCAGTTTGGGCAGGGCCTTGAGCAAATAGATAATCAATCACAACAATAATAGAAAATGGGGTATATATCACAGTATCAATACTACGCTAATGGAGGTTCTAATCCTGAAGATAAAAATTGGGGATCGTATCAGTACGTATCGTTGTATGACATAGTAAACAACTTTATGTTAATGTACGCAGGAAACCACAGCCTCATTAATAACGAGGATAGGTTTAAGGTTTTGTTCCACGCAAAAAGAGCGATACAGGAGCTTAACTACGATGCGTTTAAGGAGATAAAGATACTAGAGCTTAACATTGATGATCAGCTAAGGTATGTTCTTCCGTCTGACTATGTGAATTGGGTTAGGATATCTATTGAGAACCAAGGGATACTTTACCCTCTAAGCGAAAACATACAGACTAATTGGTCTAAAGCATATCTGCAGGACAATTCAGGTAAGATATTATTTGATCAGGATGGTAATGCACTATCTCCTCAGTTTTCTAAGCTAGACTACGATAGAATTTTTACTATACAGCCGACAATATACTTAAATAGTAATTCACCGTTTAATGGCTACAACGGCTACAACGATAATGGTAATTGGTACTTTACAAGGGATATTGGTGCTAGGTTTGGCCTTAACACAGAGACAGCTAACGCAAACCCAACCTTTAGTATAAACAAGAAGGGTGGTGTTATAAACTTTAGCTCAGGGACGCAGGGACAGTTAGTTGTACTTGAGTATACATCTGATGGTATGGAGAATGGTGACGATAGCAGTATCTCTGTAAATAAGATGTTTGAAGATTATATGTACGCAGCTATTGAATACGCAATCTTAGGTTCTAAGTTTGGTGTTCAGGAATACATAGTCAATAGAGCTAAGAAAAGAAGAAGAGCTTTATACAACAATGCAAAAATAAGAATCAGCAATATCCACCCCGGTAGACTATTAATGAATATCCGAGGACAGGATAAATGGCTAAAATAATATGGCGAATTTATCAAGGAATTTTATAGCAGGTAGAATGAACAAGTCCGTTGATGAACGCCTTGTTCCTAATGGCGAGTACATTGATGCTCTTAATATACGTATGGGTTCTACTGAGAACTCAGAGATTGGTGTCATAGAAAATGCTAAGGGAAATTTACCTCTTACTACATTAATTTATAATGGTATACCACTTAGCTCAGATGCAAGGTGCATAGGTGCTTTTGAGGATGGCACAAACGAGACTATTTATTGGTTTGTACACGACAATAACTACCCATCATCTCCTACAGGGAAGATTGATTTGGTATTATCATATGATATAAAGACTACGATACTAACGTATCATCTGATAAGTATTAGAGACGGTGCTACAAGCAATACAACACTGAACTTTGACCCTACGTATGTAATAACAGGCGTAGATAAAGTGCAGGATCTATTGTATTGGACTGATGACTACAATGCCCCAAGGCAGATTAATGTAACTAAGGGTTATGCTAATCCATCTGCAGGCGTTGACCAATTTTCAGCAGAGTCGATACTTGTAATAAAGAAACCACCTGTTGCAGCTCCGGTTGTTGTACCAACAATTACATCAACTCAGGACAACTTCTTGGAGGAAAGGTTCATATGCTTTGCCTACAGGTATAGATACGATGATGGTGAGTACTCAGCTACATCTCAGTGGAGCAAGCCTGCTTTTCTACCAAATACATTTAACTACGACTTCGCTACTGCTTTAAACAGCGGTATGCAGAGTATAGCTAATATGGCTGAGGTTACTTATAACTCAGGAGGACCACTTGTAAAGGCAATAGATCTATTGTTTAAGGAGATGGACTTCCCTACAATTCGTATAATAGAGAAGATAAACAAAAAGAATGAGGGTCTTGGTGACAACACTGACTACACGTTCCAATTCCAAAACAGTAAGATATTTACAATACTAGCAGACTCTGAGATACTAAGGCTATACGATAATGTTCCTAGATTCGCTAAGGCTCAGACTATGATGGGGAACAGGCTTATGTACGGCAACTACGTTGAGGGCTATGATATGGTCGACAGCTCAGGTAGCCCTACTAGCTTGGAGTATATAGCTAAGCTAGATACCAATGAGGTAGGAAGCACTGAATTAGATTACAACTTAGATACAGGAACATATAGTTGGGATAGCCTTCAAACGATAGGCTCTTCAGTTATTTACCTTGATTTTGCTAATTTAGATTTAGTATCAGGTGCACTTTTAACTATAGAGATTCAGTACAGCAACTCTCTTTACTCAGGTAATCCACCATTACCTACAGAAACACAAGGAAATACACTTATATCATTTCCATATGTACTACAAAAATCATTTAATAGCGTTTACGAGCTTGCTATAGACCCTGATTTTGTAGAAAAAATAGGTACGGTAAGCACAATACAAACAGTTCAAAACTCTTGTGATGGATTAACCCTTACAGATAGATTTAACTGCTCAATAGAACAAACTCTTGTAGATCCCGGAAATGTTACATTTACTAAGTATGAGAGTGGTATCTCTGCAGCGGGTCAAGCTATACAGATATTTTCATCTCCTGCGTCTACTAAAATAGGGCTTCAGCTACCTGCTATTAGGTATGTAGACGATCCGATTACAAGAAGTATTTACTCTTACTACGAGATTACTTTTGCAGCAGCACTTTATTCTGAAGTGGGAAGCCCTACGAGCTTACACAGCAACAGGGGGTATGAGGTTGGTATTGTTTATATGGATGAGTTTAATAGATCATCTACAGCTCTAGTTAGCCCTAACAATGCAGTGCACGTTCCTTGCTCGGCATCTGAATTTCAGAATAAAATAAACATAACTATACCAACAGGACAGATTGCTCCTTATTGGGCAGATAGGTATAAGTTCGTAATAAAGCCTGACAGGGATACATACGAGACAATATACTCTCAGTTCTTTTTTAGAGACCCTACGTCAGGTGCTGACTACTTTTTACTTGAGGGTCAGAACTCACAAAAAATTCAGCTTGGGGATGAGCTTATAGTTAAGAAGGACACAGTAGGTCCGTTAAATACTTGTACGTACACAACTGTTTTAGAGAAAGAAGCTAAGCAGGCTGACTTTTTAAGTCCAAAGCCTGTCGATGGCAGCGGTGTAGAGTTGGCTGTACCTGCAGGTGTGTATATGAAGCTAAGGGCAAATAACTTTAGTACAACTATAGAGAGCCCCGATGGATTACCAACGGTTCTTGATTCAGGAGAATTAAGAAGTAGCACTGCAGATACTAGGATTCCCTGTGCCCCTATACAGATTTCTGTTAGCGTTCAAGACCCAAATAACCCTACTATGTACATAGATCTTCCTATACCATCAGGATCTAAAATTACATTAGAGTTCGAGAGCGATAGGGAAGGTAGAGGAGGATGTAGTATAGAAGGAAGAACGTATATCTATAAAAATGATTTTACGTCATCTAAGGACTACAATAGCTTTAAAGAATGGTGGGATGGAGATAATGTAGCAGGCACACTAAACGCTGACTTTGTAGTAAGAGAAGCTACCTGCAGTGCACCTGAGCCTGTAGCAACATATTGGCCTATTTTAGCTACATCAACAGCGGATATAGTATATGAATGTTCAGGCGAAGTTAATTTTCAGTTTTCTAAAGTTGCTCCTGTATTTGCTAATAATACTTGGTTGCGTTTTGAAGGCATACAAGGGTACGGAGGTAAGAAAACTAGGACAAATAATAAAGCAAGGATTACAGTTGTACGTGCAAATAGCACTGTTGTTTTTGAAACAGATCCGCTTGATGCTGCACCAAACCTTTGGTACGAGTCATCTGAGGTTTACAATATAAATAACGCAGGAGAGCACTTGGGTAACGAAGGAGACCAAAGTCAAGTATTTGCATCTAACACCCCGGCTATTATAAACACTGACTTCTACAACTGCTACTCATTTGGTAATGGCGTAGAGAGCTATAAAATACAGGACTCTATAACAGGTAAGAGATTGTCGTTAGGCAATAGAGCCTACATAACAACTACTATAGAGTACAAGGAATCAAGAAGATTCTCTGATATCACTTATAGTGGTATCTACAACGAAGAGTCAAACATAAATAAACTTAACGAGTTTAACCTTGGTTTACTTAACTATAAAGCCTGCGAACAGTCATTTGGTCCGATAAATAAATTATTTGGCCGAGAGACTGACGTATTGACACTGCAGGAAGATAAGATATCGTATGTAGTTCAAGGCAAGAACATACTTACGGATGCAGGAGGAGGCAGTGCTTTGATGGCATCGCCTGAGGTACTAGCTAATCAAGTGGCTCGTATTGAGGAGTATGGTATATCAAGCAACCCTGAAAGTTTTGTTCAGTGGGGTCCTGATAAGTACTTTACAGACGCAAAAAGAGGTGCTGTTATTAAGCTTACAGGCACTGAAAGAGACAACGATCAGCTTTCTGTGATATCTCAGAATGGTATGAGGACTTGGTTTCGTGATCTATTTAACGAGTCGTTTACAACTCAAAAACTAGGTGGATTTGATCCATATATGAACGAGTACGTGTTAACGTCTAACGAAGTTCCGCTGCCTCAAGAAATTGAATGTGACAGCTGCAACACAACTATCTCATTAAATGTATCAAGCGAATCAAGCTTTGAGTCTTGCTTTAACTTAGGTGATCTAGTCGGAGACGTAAACATTGACTACATCGTATCTGATGTTAGCGGTACATTTAACATAACAGCTGTTTACAATGGTATAACCTATACCACAGGTAATGTTACTGCAAGCGGAACTCTTACGTTCCCTAAATCTGTAGTTAACGTGTCTACCGTAGACCTAACAATAACTTCTACAGGTCTTGTAACTCTAGGGTTAATCATAAACTGCCCTGACGCTGATTCTGTCACAATATTTTTAATAACTGTGACAAGCAGCAATGAGGTTGGGTTGTTTACTACAAACCAATACAGATGGTCTGATGGTACTTTTAACTCACCGCTACATAGTCAGAACATACAGTTTGCACAGTTTTATACCAATCCTATAGTATCTCAGTACCAAACTATAACAGGACTACAGGGTGGCGGTGTAATCCCCGCAAATGGTGCAACGGTTACAATGTTCAACAACACTATTGTTCCTGACAACTTTGTATTCAATCAGTTTGAGGATAACTTTAAGTACCTAAGAACAAATACGTTGTACGAGAATAATGCGGCTGACATACAGAGCCTTCTTGCGGCAACAACGGAGGCTACTCCAATTAACCCGCCAATAAATGGTAACACTGCATACTACTCTCAGTTTACTATGCCGTCTACAGGAAGCTACTTGTATTTAGTTTGGGACTACAGAAACAGTACAGCTATACAGCTATGCTATGATGCTGACTCTAGAACTACTGCCTGCTGTGATTGTCAGGGTGAGGGAAATCCTGCTACATTTGTAATACAGGACTGTATAACAGGAGATAGCTTCTTTGCACTACAGACTCCATTCTTATTTAACATAGGTGATGTTGTTAAGTATAAAGAGGGTGCAGGAGGAGGATTTGGAGCAGACAGATGTGGAACAATTGTAAGCAATGCAATAATACCTCCAACGGCTACAATACAAGTACCGAATACATTTGAATGCGGAGACGTAATAAATTGTCCAAGCTTTTAATAAAATAAAATGGCAGATATATACTACATAGACGGCAATACTTTATCAAACTCAACTGCAATATTTACAGATGCAGAGCTAACTATTTGTGCCCCTGATGGATTCTATTCAGATGGGGTAACGTCAAGAGAGCAGGTTAGCTGCCTTCTACTTCCATCTCAGGCTTGCGGCACTTGCGGCACTCCTTGTGGTGAAGAAATAGGAGCGTCAGGAGGTCAGGGTATATACCTTATAAACTTAGAGACAGGCGGAACTGAGTTGGACACGGGTGCTATATTAATTAGGTTTAATCCTGCATCTCAGCCCGATGGGATACGTGCTACGTTTAACGGAATTACTTACAATAAGCTAAGCTCTACGGTAGATGGATACCACGCATCTACATCTCCTACTTCGCATACGTTTTTAGGTACGGAAAATACAGATCCGACAAGCTGTGCTCAAGTTATATCAGGAGCAACATACCCTGCAATAGAAGAGTTTCTGTACGATGGTGCTGCGTTTACTGCAACAGGAAATACTCAGTCTTTATTTATTGCAGCAGGCGATCTTTCTCTTTCAGACCCAACACCTCCGGGGTATTGCTTGATGGTCATACCTAAGGTTACTCCATCTCCTTCAATTGTAAACTTATCTATTGTTGGACCTTGCGAGACTACAGCTTGGGACATAGCAATAGCCTGCCCTGTGCAGCTTAGCGGTTACTCGTCATCTAGTGTATTTGGAACAATAGGAGCTGCTTGTTCCGCTATAAGAACTGAGGTGTACTACAACGCACCACACGGTGGAGGTTTTGGAACTCCATCTTTATACGATTGGGTATTTTCAGACACTAATGGTCAGTTTATACTACCTAATGGTTTTTATGGATACGGAGCAGTTACTCAATATATGCAAGTTGAAAATGGGGTTATTATTGCACTAGGAACTTGTCCTTAATAAAGAATGGCAAATTATACATTAACATACGATAACGGAGTACAGGGATTTCCATCCTTCTACTCCTACAATCCCGATTGGATGATTGGGATGAATAATTACTTCTATACGTTTAACGGGGGTAATCTTTACCGTCATAATGTAAATCCTGTTAGGAATAACTTTTATGGTGTGCAGTACAGCTCAACTCTGCAGGGGGTATTTAATGATTTGCCACTTGAGAACAAGCTATTTAAGACATTAAACTTAGAGGGTGATGATTCTTGGGAGGCTAATATGAGGACCGACATACAGGACACAGGGTACATTGATGATGCTTGGTTTGAGAAGAAGGAGCAGTCTTGGTATGCATTTGTTAGGAACACAGGAACTGTGCCTGCAGGGGCTAACGAGTACGCACTTCGCTCTTTAAATGGTATAGGAAACAGCTCTTCTGTTGTTATAACTACAGGGGTTGCTACAGTAAACTACCCGCTAAATGTAGAGGTTGGTAACATAATAAGTATCGGTGATATGCTATACTTTGCACTACCACCTAACTATAGTCAGCCTATCTTGGCAGGGCAGGTTACCGCAGTTAACATTAATCTAAGGGCCGGAGTTAATCAGATTGTTATCGATACCACTATACCACTAACAACACCTATCTCTATTCAGGACGCTTACTTCTTGTACATAAAGAACTCAATTGCTGAGTCTCACGGTGTATTGGGACACTACTGCGTATTTGATATTGAGAATACCAATACATCTAAAACTGAATTATTTGCAGTAGAGTCAGAAGTAATGAAATCATTTCCGTAAATTTATTATCTTTGTACAGTGTATGGGGGTATTGAGTTTATTTAAAAGAAAGAAAGAAAAACCTGAGGACCTATTAAAGTTGATAGACGTTAATAGAGGATTGCTTTGGGAAGCTATTTCTGATTTTAAAGAGAGCATACAGTCAATAGTAGGTTCAGTAAACCACCATACCCCTGAGATGGATGAGCATTTTCCTATCACACACCACCTAAAAGATGGTCTGTATACAAGAGAAGTGCTTATGCCAAAGGGGTCGCTAGTAGTTAGCTTCATACATAAAACAAATCACCCATCATTCTTTATGTCGGGTGAGATGTCAGTGCTTATGGACAATGGAGAGATCCAAAGGATACAAGCACCAATGAAGGTTATGACAGAGATTGGAACACAGAGGGTTGCGTATATGCACGAGGACTGTGTTTGGGTTTGTGTCTACAGAACAGATAAAGAAACAATAGAAGAGGCAGAGAAGGACGTTTATACAGAAAACTATCTTGACCTCCCCGAACACATTATTTTAAATAAAAAATTATTATGGCAGGATTAGTAACAGGCATAGTAGGGCTTGGTATATCAGCAGGTACTACGGCTACTTCGTTTATTCAAGCGAACAACGAAAAAAAGAAACAGGCAGATTACGAGGCGGATGCTGCAAAAGCATTAGCTCAGGCACGTAAAGCACTTCAAGTGAACTACGCAAAGCAGATGTCTATTCAGAAAGAGCCTTACAACCAAGAACGTCTTGCTCTACTAAACGCAGGAGCTCAGATAACACAATATGCTGCTGAGAGTGAGAGAGGTGCTGCTTCAGTAGCGGGTCAGCTACTAGCTCAACAACAGATGGGAGCTGCTGACATAACTAACCGCCAAACTACTGATATGCAGAACATAGAGAACGCTATACTAGAGGAAGAGTCAAGGCTTCGTGATGTTGGTGTTGGTTTAGATATGCAAGAGATAGCAGGTCAACAGCAAGCGGCTGCCGACTCTAGATTAGCTGCAGCTCAAGCAAATCAAGCAGGTCTACAGGGAATAGGAAATACTGCACAGGCAGGAATGTCACTAATACCATTATACCAACAAACTAAAGGCATTCAGAGGGAAGCACTTATCAATGCACAAGCAGCAGATCCTACTTTTGCTAGTGGATTTAATGCAGCTACAGCAAGCAATAAAGACTTTAGAAAGTACAATAGAGAGCTAGGCGGAAAGGGTTCTGCAGGATACAATAGTGTATACCTAAGCCCTCAGTACACTACTGCATATAGCAATATAGTAAATCCTCAGCCTGCAGCGGTACAAGACCCTGAAGTAGCTAAATTGAATATAATAAACACACCTTCAAATCTTGTAGATCCAATTAATATGGGATTAAATCAAAATCCTGCTGCAAATAAATATAGCTTATTAAATTATGGAGGTATGGGGAGCAATCTTTTCCCTTCTTTTAATCCTATGTACCAAATATACAATCCTCGTAAATCATAATATATGGCAAGTTCAACTAAAATAGGATACGTTAGTAGAGACCCTTCTGAGCAGATAAATTGGGCAGAGGTTGGAGCAAACTTCACCGGAATGCTCAAGGAA
>Ga0208795_1000924_pt1 | contig 13984 bp, 17 predicted proteins | sample CB_VirMetaG_6_FD_184541 | JGI IMG/M metagenome (GOLD analysis project Ga0208795, IMG submission 184541) | Freshwater to marine saline gradient viral communities from Chesapeake Bay - CB_1508_2 Viral MetaG (SPAdes) (version 4) | ecosystem: Environmental > Aquatic > Marine > Coastal | place: USA... | reverse complement strand
CCATCCTCAGTTTCAACACCTAATAATTCACCATCTTCAGCAAATCTATCTAAAACCCACCACCAAATAATCTCAGCTTTATCGTAACCGTATTGAGCTATAATTAAGTTTTCAATTACATGGTAATAGTACTGAACGTGACCTAGTAAATCGATACCTTGTTCTTCATGTAAAACATGATCAGCATGCCAAATGTATTCTAAGGTTTCGATTGTATCTATGAATACAGCCTCTTCTCGTTCAGCAACTGATTTAGCTGCTTCTTTAACTCTAACATTTTGACCTACAAGTTGTTGTAAGCGATTAATTATGTTTTCGTTATTGGTCATTTAGATACTGCGTATAACTTTAAAAATGTTTTTAAATCAAATTTTTTACGTGAGGCAAAATATTTAGCAGCCTGTAAACGTGAAAATGCTCTTACAGAGTCAATGGGTTCATGAACCGAGTCTACACGAGAGTAAAAATAATACTTAGTCATAATTTTAATTGAATTTACTAAGAAGTTTTGAGTTATTTATAGGATTATGTTCAGCTGGGGTATCCCATTTATTATGAAAAAACTTATGGGCTAATTTTTCTTTACGAGTAGATTCAGCACTTTGTTCTGGGGTTTTACGAGTAGATACTGAAGCAAAATGGTAAAAATGTTTGTATAAACGAAGCATTTCCATTCCAAAATATTCACATTTTAAAAAGAAATCCCAATCTACTACGTGTGGAGAGGGATACATAATATCCCAACCACCAACTGCTAAATAATCGTATTTGTACATAGCAAATGGTAGTGTACAACCTGTTTGGTCTGAGTCTTGGAATAGGGTTTTTTCATATTCCCAGAATTTATACAAATCAAATTCTTCAGTATTTTTACCTAAGTCATGAATATGAAATTGCCTAAACATTGAAGGTTTAGGTTCAATTTGATTAGGACTAACTACTCTACCTTTACATAAATAAGGTTCTAATTCAATATCCCAATCTTTAGGGAATACATTATCATCATTTACTACTAAAATATAATCATGAATAGCATTATATACTCCCCAATTAGTAGCTACTGATAAGCCTTTATTTTCTGGTAGGTTTAGTATTTTTACTTTAGGGTACTTGTCTAAAACAGGTTTATTCAATTCTAAAAACCCATCTACAACTACTATAATTTCATTTTCATTTACTTGTCCCTCAAAAGCAGAACGTAAACATAAATCTAAATATTCAGGTTCTTTATATGTAGGAATTATAACTGAAATCATTTTAGTTCTCCTGTTTCGATTTTGTTATAACGATCATTTTGTGATTCTTGGCGGTCAATTGTTTTATTATGGACAATACAAAAATGTTCTTGCATAGGTAATGTAGCGTATGTTTCGTAACCACTTACCATACCGTGAACTTGATGACCTGACCATTGGATTTTAGGATCGTTTTTATAAATACGTTTTTGGTAATCAGGCCAATTCACCCAACCTTGTTCGTTTACACTCCACCTCCATTGATTAATATGTTCTTGAGTTAAACCTGCAACCAAATTTTTACGAGGTGTAATAAGTAAATCTACGGGGTTTGTTTCAAGAATAACTTTAATATTAGCTAACAAAGTAGTATGAGGCAATTCATCAGCATCTAACTGGAATATATAATCACCTGTACATTTGCTGTTTAGAAAGTTTTTATTGTCAAGGAAATTTTGTTGAAAGTCAAATGGGTAAGCTTTTACTTCGTGTTTGTATAATTCAAACACATCCATTACTTCATCTGTAACTCTGTTTTGATCGTATACTACTACAATCTCATCTTCCTTATCTATACGTTTGACTAAGAACTGAATTAGGTTTTTAATTTCTTCATGTTCATTACAAACTGTTAATCCGTAACTAATTTTCATATGTTTTAATTTTCAAATACACCAATGTAATCAAGGGCTTCCATAAAATCACGTTCATTAAAGTGTTTCATAGTTTCCATATCCATTTTATATTCGTAATCTTTACCTTTTTCTTTGAATTGTTCTTTTTCTTCTTCAGGCATTGGTACTGCTTTTACAGCTGCCCAAGACCAATTTTCAGCTCGGGTACCATCAGCAAATACCATACCTTTATCTGGGATATTAATAGTATTGGGCATCCAAACCATTCCTGTTTCTTCATCTTCAACACATAGTTCTTTATAAAGTGAAGGTAATACATGAAATTGTTCTTCAAAAAACTGCTCACCTTTTTTCATTAATGAGTTAGTAATAAAGCCACAACCATAACACATATAGTTTTTAATTTGATCGTTTACTTCCTGAACATAACAGGCATCTGAACCGCAACGATCGCATGTAGTTAAATTATCCATAATTAAAAGTTTAAATCTGGGAGTTTAAGTTCGACTTCAGAAGCAAATTTAGGTAAATTATTGGTTAATATTTCATCTAATTTATTTTTCATCTGCTCCCAACTAAAATTAGTTTTACTGTAGTATGCTTGACGTTTACTACTATCAGTGTATTTTTTATAATTTTCAAATACGTCTTTTAAGTAATTCCCAGTCTGGGCTAAATCTGGGGTAAACCATTGAGCATCAGGCACAATCATATTATTAGCAGCCGAAGGATGAACGTTACGTAATTGACCTTGAAGTAAAGGTGTAAATTCGGGGTTAAGAAAATCTAAATGACCACTCCACCCACTAGCAATAATTGGTTTTTGAGTTAAACTAAATTCAAGTAGCGGTCGACCAAAACCTTCACCCTTAGTTAAACTAACCATAGCTTTTACTTTAGAATGGTTGTATAACGAATTCATTTCTTCGTCTGTAAAATCACCATGTAATAAGTAAATATTAGGTAGATTTTTAGATTTAACAGTTTGTTTAATTGCCTCAATTTTCTTAAGTATTTCATTTCGATCTATATAAGAATTATTAGCACCTGATGTTTTAAGGATAAGAGCAGGTTTTTTAGGTTTGTTTTTAAATGTTTCTAAAAAGGCCTTAACTAGCAAACCTACGTTTTTTCTATCTTCACCTAAATCTCCTTGTAACCAGTGACCTACAAATAAGTAAGCAAATGATTCGGGGATGTTGAAATCGATTAAGCAAGGTTTATTATTTGGGAAGTACTTAGTTATATCAGCTCCCTCAAATAATACTTCAATAGGTTTATTTACACTAATCTCTACATTTTGATTAGGAGCAACTTGTTTAGTCCATTTATTATCTACAAAAGTAGATTTAGAATGGTTAGATGATACTAAAGTTAAATCCATTCTATTAACTCCTTCAGCCCATTCACCTACTACCGATGTAGTTTCAATACCTGCTGTAACACCAATATTATACTCCCCTACAGATTGGAACTCATTTGGAACTGTGATTTGCATCCACACGTTAGGACGATTTGAAGGTAATGAAAATACTCTTAGGTCTAATAAAAACTTCCACTCTGGGTTGTCTGTACAGAATCCAAATCGAGTGTTTCCCCAAGGTTGGGAAAGTAGTTTTACATCATACTTGTTAGTCTCAACAATTGCTTTGATTAAATCACGAGCACGAGCTCCATAACCAGAGTAAGTATCAAATGGTGAACTAATTAAAAATGTAGGTTTCATTAATATAACAATTTATGGGGAACAGTTTCATTACTGAACTCTGTTGTGTTAATAAATTCAAATTTTTCTCTAGGTTGGAAATTACTAAGTGTAAAATCTACAGCTTCAGTAGTTCTTTGAGCCATATGTTTTGAAGTAAAACCAGCTTCATCACTAGTAGCCCACTTATAACCTTCCATACCTCTACGTTTACGTTCCTCAGAACCCATTTCATAAAGTTTCATAATACGTTCTGTAGCATCTTCAGCTTTACAAATATCATCCCAAATATAAGGAGTTGGGGGTGAACCCGCTAATGTACGAACAACGGGATAAACTGGGAAAGCCCATTCACCATGTTCTTTAATAGCACCTGTATGATTAGAAGGTAAATCTGCTGTTGGAGTAAACCACTCTCCATCTACTGAAAAGCGCATTTGGTCTTGCATACCTCCTGTTACATTAGCAATAATAGGAGTACCTGTTAATAATGCTTCTGTAAGCGATAATCCCCAACCTTCATTTGATGTCAACAAAATTTGAGCATCAGCAATATTATAAAGTAAATTTAATTGGACTGGGGTTAGTTTGTTAGTTGAAAACCTAACGTTTTTAGTATCAACCCCAAAAATATAATCGCTTACCGCTTTAAGATCGGTTCCAGCATCACTTACCATTTCGGTATGTAATATGAATAAACATTTATCTGCTTGTTTTTTAGGTAAACGATCCAAAAAATATTTCCAAGCTAGTAATGTATCTGAAATATGTTTACGTCTAATATTTCTAGAATTAAAAAATAGAATAAAATCTATGTCTCGTCCTTCTGTTGCTTGTTTTCTAAACTCAACCAATTCAGGTGTATTAGGATCTAAAGGTTTAAAAATATCTGAGTTTAAACCATGAGGAACGTATTTAATTAGTTTATTATTAGCCTTATTACCTAATACTAATTCATTAATTAATACAGTCTGTTTAGAAATACCTAATAGAGCATCACACGATTCATAAAATCCTTTATTATACATTGGAGCAGGGAAATCATCCCAAATATTAAGATATATAATTGGAATTTTACTTCTAATTTCGTTTTCAATTTGAAACAACCAAGCAAAGTATCTTGGGTCGGTAATTAGAAAAATAGCATCAATTTGTTTTTCATTCATCAATTGACGTAACAACATAGGATTACCATAACCATCATTGGGGTGAACGTATACTTCAGAATCATTCAACCCCATAATATTGTTAACATCATCTGAGATGTCAAGAACTTTACCTTTATCTGGGTGGTTTATACCTGCTCCTAAGTTATACCAATTATAATGGTGAGCAGTATGTAAAACTAATTCTTTACCAATATTACCTACACCAGATGGAAATCGAATATCGTCCGTGAGCAAAAGAATACGTTTTCTTTGCTCTTTAGGAATATAACCTTCTTTCATTTATTTAAATTTCTAGGTTGTTGTGATTATTAATTTGCTTTCTAAAATCTTCATCTGTAAGATACAAATGAATAGCGCGATCGGCAAGTTTCTGGAATGAAAACTTACGTTTTACACACTCGATTTTGAATGTTTCAAACAAATCACTTTGGATCTTTACACTTGTTAGTGTCATATCTTTGTTTGCCATAACGATTAATTTAATTATATTTTGATATACGTATATTATTATTTTTCGAAAGTCGAAGAACATAAATGGGTTTTAAAGTAGGGACACCATTTACAATTATTATTAGGAGTTTCAGGCATATCTTTCTCACTAAACCCTTCTTTGGTAAAACAATTATCTAAAAATTCATTGAGCATCTTAGTTGCTCTGTTAACTGTTGTTTTGCCTGATGGTGGTCTGAACTGTTGGACGCGTTTGATGTTGTAATCTTCTGATTCCCAGAGTTTACGTCTAACAATAAAGAATTCAATGTCAATATCGTCAATTGGTATCTTATATTGTTCAGCAAAGAATTTTTTGTAAAGAACTAACTGGAATTGTTTGGTTTTGTCTTTACGTTCTTTAGGACCCCATCCTTTAGTAGACGTTTTTATATCGATTATAACGAATTTGTTTGTGTTCTCATTGTATAGCACGACGTCCAAATAGCCCATGTATTTAACGCGCGATAAACGCGAATTAGGCGCCAATACAATGGGTATTTCGCAACCAACTAACCACCAACCGCGTTTAGAGAAATATTTACCTCTATTTTTTCTAATGTAGTTTATAATTTCAACTCCATCAGAATAAAATTCTCTAAGCGTAATAGCATCTGCGAAATGCTCGTTATTATTTTGTTTGTAAGCTTTTTTGTATTCGTCTCTTAATCGAGTCTCAAAATCAGCTTCTAAATCAATTCTATCGGCTTCAGCTGCGCTTTGATTGTACATTGTATCTAAATACATCTGTAATGTCTCGTGTAACGCAGTACCAAACGTCATATGAATGCTTTGTTCGCTTACTTTATGACCATCTCGATATTGTAAAGCCCATTTTTTAGGACATTGGTCGTACATTGATAGCTGGGAATATGAGATGTTTTTCTCATAAGCAAAATTCACCGGTTCAGGTGGATTATTTTGTATTTCCCTAACTATCTTGGGCAACTTTTTTTTCATACTTGTTATTTAAACCTGGTAACTGGAATTGCAGATTATCAGGTTGGGCCCATTTAAAATGGAGATTAAAATATACTCTTGCTGGTAATATAAGATGTTTATTGTTCCAAGCAAAGTATACTTGAATAAAGGTATCATCTCCTCCACCAACTGAGTGGAATACTTTATAGGTTTCTCTTACATCATAAAATTCATATCCTAAATCAGTATAAGCTTTAGAATGATCTAACTGCCCCATTTCAGGGTAAGTATCCATTTCACCTGGGAGTTTACCGTGTTTAGAATATATTTCGTTTAATATTTTAGAAGAAGTAATCCCAAAGCAATTAGCAGCATGAGTTGGATAATAATCTTTTTCATATGCTACACCACAAAAATAACCACAATTTTCATATTGGTTAAAGGAATTAACTAAATAACTATCAAAGTTATCATCCATTAGGAAATAATCATCCTCATTGAATATGTAATAATCAAATTCGTCTCTATACTTAACAAACACATCATTCCAAGCTCCATATGAAAATCCTTTATTCTGCCTAAAAATAATCTCAACAGGAGTATTTTGAATTTGCTTAGGAGCTAAATCTATAATTTCATTTATATATAAAATATCTTCTTCCCTCATATTAAAATTAAACACAATTTTAGTTAAATTATGTTTGTGTTGAGATAGTGTTAGGATCTGATGTTTAAAGAATAACAATCTATCCTCAATTTGAGGGTCTACTTCAGCTCTTCTAGCTCCTAAGTAAAAATTAACTACATAACAGACTTTAGGATTCATTTACTGTAAATTCATTTTGAGTTGATGTATACCTATTTCCTAATTGATCAGCAAATGCTCCTTTATACTGCCCATAGATGTAAGTTGGATAACAATAACCACATTTTTCATATAACTGTTTATATAAAGAAGCATCTAAATTTCGGGTCTGTGGATAAGGAAACCAAATATTATTTTCAATATTACATTTAGTTCTCCATGCTACTTGAGATGAATCTACTTTACAATAGGGATTAATAGGAGTATCGTAATGGTTTAGCTGGTATGTTGTTCCTTGATGGGTAAAATTGGTTGTTGTTTTTCCTTGAGTATAATCTTCTTTAGTAGGATCATAAAATAACACCTTACTATAACAATGATTAACTTCAGGATTTAATTTAAAATATTCATTTAAATACCCCAAGTAATGAGGGGTTAAAGCATCATCATCACACAACATAATAGCTAAATCACAATTAGCAGTTTGAATTGCTTCGTTAGCTAGTTTACCAAATACACTTCCACCTTGATTAATTTTATCTTCTACTGAGTGGTTAGTATTATAAAATATAACCTTGTCTAATAATTCAGGGTTAAGGATTTGTTCTACAATAGGACGACCTGGGTTTTCACTTCCATCATCTATAAATGCTATTATAAAGTTAGTATAGGTGCTTTCATTAATACTTTGTAAAGCATTTTTAACCATCTCAGGACGGTCATAATAAAATAAAAGTATTAAAATTGAATTATCCATTATTCTTTTACGTAATACATTTGGAAATAATCTCTACCTCTAACTTTAGTAGAGTTTCCAGTTGGTTTAAACCCTAATTCAGTATAGAGATTTTTAGCAAAATTATCTTCAAATACCCATAATGTAGCAAATTTTTTATTACTTAAATATTTCAAATAAGCCATCCGAGCAAATCCTTTACGTCTATGATTGGGGTGAATATCTAAACCAATCTCACCATTAGGAGTAGTTCTCATATAACCTACCATCTCATCCAGGTATTTAATAATAAACCACTCTGCTTCCAAAGTTTTAAACCATTCTTTAGATTCTTTTAAAGTAAATTTAGAATCATTACCTAAAAATTTTCGAGTGCTATCATCGTTTCTTACTTCAAGTAAAAATTCTAGATGTTCTTCTTTTAAGGGTTCTAAATCAATAGCTGAGGTAACGGGTTCTATAATAATTTCTCCTTCTAAGTTACCATAATATACTAAATCTTCTTTAGATAATTCATAGAATGGGACTTTGTAGTTATCTGAAATATCGGATAAAGTATATTTTTCTTGGATAAGATCTGTAAAATGTACTTGGTTAAATACCCCAGTATGGTAATCCTTACCTTCTGTTAGAGTAAATATTTGACCTTTAGTATCATATAATTCTTTAGCTACATGATACTTTATAAATCCATTACTTATAGCAGCATGCCTTGCTGGATTTTCCCAAACCATTTCAGCTACATATCCAGTTTCAAGTGTAGCTAATTTATCGTAAAAAGGTTTATAAAATTCACCACTTACAGGAACATAATCGTCCTCACAAAGGAAAGCATAAGGTACTTTTAAATCTTGTTGAACATTTTTAGTAAGAGCGTGTTGCCAAGCACCATATGAAAACCCTTGATTATTTCTAATATCAATATCTACTATATCACTTAAACCATAGTTTTCTGCAAATTTTAGTATTTCAAAATACAAATCTTTAGAAAATTCATTTTCATTAATAATAAAATATGCTTTATTTAAAGGCATACTTTTATAATTCTTACGAAGAAAACCTAGATGTTTTTTTACTAAGAAAAACTTATCTTTAGTAGTCATTTGGGTATAAAATACAGACCTTCGGGGACCCAAATAAAAAGCTACGATATAATCAAATTTTTTCATATCGGAAATTTATTAATAATCATTTTATAATATTGTTCAAAGTTAAACATATCCATACATCTAACTTCTGAGAAACATTTTACTACTCCGGCCTCATGGCATTGATTAGGGCAAGTTAAAGGACTATCTAAATAATAGGTATTTGAATACGCATTATTAGAACAACCATTATGTCTAAAAAATACAAATTGAGGTTTGTTTAAAGCTGCTGCTGCATGGAGCAACCCAGTATCTACTCCTAAATAAAAATCACATTCATTAATAATTGAAAAGACTTGTCTTAATCTAGTTTTATTAATAAATGATTTATGATATATTTCTTCAGATTGATTACCTAATCCTACTCCTATTAAAATATAACCTTGGCTACGTAATTTTTCTAATAAAGGTAAAATTTTATCATATCTTAAATCTCTACTATCAGCACTACTATTCAAACATACTGCTATCTTTTTTTTACCTTTAAACTCTTTTAACTCCTCTTGGGCATATTTAATTTCTTTATTTGAAAGATAAATTTCGGGAGTAAAGTTTTCAGGTAAGGGGAAAGAAAACTGATTAAAGTAATTTTGGATAATGTTACAACTATACTGAGTACAGGGTAATAATGGATTTTCAGCGGAAGTTCCCATGTAAACTTTTTCTACATAAGGGTTATTTTCAAATACTTCTGGTAAAAGTGTAGCTATAGAACTTTTAAAACCTGTAAGGTTATAAATTTCTTTAATTAATACTGTTAATCCTATAGTATCTCCTATACTACTTATAGGGATTAACTTATCTTTATCTCTACCAAAAACTCCTATATTCATTGTTTGTAAGGATTTGTATAACCTAATTTACTAACTATCTCTGAAGAATCCAAGTAGTCTATAAAACGTTGTGGGAGGTCTAGTTTAGAGGGGTCATTAAAATTCGTAAATGGTTGATTGATTTGCCATGTTCTGTAATAACCAACGTCCCCTACATAATGCTCAGGTTTAGAATCAGGAACTTCTTGAACATAATTAATTAAATGTTTTGTATCAGAAGATGATAAGTCCCCATATTGGATTCCTATTTTATCCATTACATTTCTTAATACTTGAAAATTATTTTCAAATAATTCTTCATAATATAAAGTGTATACTTTAGGGACAGGATTTAAGTAAGTATCTAAAAATAATTTAGCAGTAGGAATAAAATCTTGTTCAAAATTAGTTAACAAATGTTGAGTTGATTTTAATTTCCCAAACTTTTTCTTAAAAATTTTATAAATAGAAGAATAAGAGTAATAAGGATTTCTTATAATAAAAATCACGTCATCATCTTTATAATAACTTTCAGATTTAGATCTAAAACTATTTTCTAAGATAAAATTAAAAGGATTATCTTCAAAAAGAAGAATTACAGGATTTTTCCATAAGTAAAATTCTTTGCCTGATGTTTGATATTCTTCTAAGTCTGAAGGGTAGAAGGATTCGAGTTTTTGTTCAAAAACATTATCCCCAGTTCCTAATTTAGCCCTTAAAATGGTTGTTCCTGAATGGGGGAACCCAGTTACAAATATTCGTTTCATTATTCAGCGATAACGTTTTCGTAAGGAATATTAGTAAATTTAGTATAACCCCAAGATCTTAACAATTCAAAAGGTGTAGGTAAAGAATCAAACCCTAATGATTGAACAAAATCTAAAGGTAAACTTTTATGGTTATGTTCAAAACAAATTATTGGGTGGTATTTTTTGATGGTTTGTTCACCCCCCATGAATACTAATGATTCTGCTCCTTCAACGTCAATTTTAATGTAATCAAGACTATCCAAATTAAGTGAATCAATAGTAACCATTTCAACTTCTTCACCACCTATACCAATACTAACTCCACCTAAATTTAATTCTCGGTCAGTACCATACTCAATGTTGGTATTAGCATTAGGACCATCTGTAATTGAAGTAGCCATATTCATACTACCCAATTTGTGACCCATAGCTTTATTGTAGATATTAATTTTATCTTCTAATTGATTGGCTTCAATATTACGTTTTAAAAGTGAAAACATATTTGATTGAGCTTCAAATGTATGGATAACAGCGTTAGGATTAATTCTACTATAACCAATACTATGATAACCTACGTGCCCACCAATATCTAAAATAGTATTAGATTTTTCAATATAGGGTTTTAGTTCATTATCTAAAATTACTTGTTCAGCATAATAACCTAATTCCATTACTTGTTTAGCAAATGAATCGTTTTCAAAGCTAGAAATTTCCCCAACAGGAGTATTAGTGGTATAAACTTTCATTACCAACCTTTTTTAATACAATCTACAATATATTCTCTTTCTTCAGGAGTAATCCACCACCCAACTGGGATTGAGACTATTTTACCAATAGTAGCATCTAATGTTGGTAGTGGTGAGCGGTATTCTCTAACACAAGTATGTTTATCATTTCGTTCATGGACCTGTGAAACTGTAATTTTACATTCATCCATTAATTTATAGAAACCATCTCTATTATCTACTTTTAAAGAATAAATCCAAAATGCTGAGTTATGACCTGGTTTACGTTCTAGCAGTTCAACACCTGGTACGTCTTTAAGGTGTTCATCGTAGTAAGCAGCATTTTCTCTATGTTTAGCAATAATATCTTCGGCATGTTTCATGTTTTCGATACCTACTGTAGCACAAACATCATTCATGTGGAATTTAAATCCCCATTCTTCAATATCAGCTTCACAACGGAAATCTTTGCGATCACCATCACGATCAATACCATACCAACGAATTAATTTACCTCTATCATGGAGTTGCTTGTGTGGGGATAATAACAACCCACCATCAACTGAAGTAATATGCTTAATTGCTTGAAGAGAGAACATAGTTAAGTTACCATGAGTACCAATTTTCTTACCCATGTATTCACTACCAAATGAATGGGCTCCATCTTCAATAACGGCTGGTTTGAATCCATATAACTCGTAAGCTTTTTGTTGGATATTTTTCACTCGATTTAAATCGTTAGGATAACCACCCCAGTGAACTAACATAATTACTTTAGTTTTAGGTGTAATTTTACGTTCTAGGTCATCCAAATCCATATTCAAGGTGTTTGGATCAATATCTACCCATTTAATTTTAAGACCATTAGCTAAAATAGGCCAGTTTGAAGCAGTACAAGTCATTGCTGTAGCTAATACTTCATCTCCAGGTTCTAAACCAGGCCATTTTGAAGTAGATGAAGCCATACCATCAAATACTTTTGAATTTAGTGATGGTTTTTTCAATAAATGAAGGGCCATGTGTAAAGCTGAGGTGCCTGCATTTAGAGTTTGGACATAATCATGGTTAAAATAATCTTTAAGATTACTTTCAAATTTTTCTACTTTAGGACCTTGTCCAATGTAACCACTATTCAAAACTTTTCCTACCTCATCAGCAGCAGTATCAGCCATGAATACTTTAAAAAGTGGAATTTTGTTTTCTGGGCTAAACATAATTTATTTTTTATAAGTTGCTATATAATCACTACAAACCCCTAATGTATTTTCATTAGGGTCATTACCAAAAAGTTCAGGCATTACTAAAATACCTCGTTTATAAACATTTGCTGACCAAATATAACCACGAGAGGTTAGGACTCCAAGGTCATTTTCATGAGAAAAGTAATTTAGTTTAGAACCATTTGAATCTAACTCATTTAATTGAGACAATGAATCCATATCTTTACAATGAATCCAGAGTTTAGAATAATAGTTGTTTAACAAATCAAATGGAAAATCATATTGAGGTTTGTCGTGACCCAATTTAAATTTACCATCTACAAACCAAACGTCAATTTCAACATCGTAACCCTCTAAAATAGCTTCAAAGATATAATCAGGGTGATTTTCACGTTCTGGGTTAGGTCCGTTTAAGTTACCTCTGTGTGATATTAGTCTCATTTTATTTTAGCAAATCCAATACCCCAATCAGGAGTATTATAATTAATAATTTCAAACATATCAGGATTTAAAGCTTCAAGTACTGCTTTAGGTCCTGGGTGGTGGTTAACATCATGGAATCCAATTACGCCACCGGGTTTCATAAATTGGAGATACCATAATTCATCGATAACTTGATTAATTGAATGCCAACCATCAATAAACAAAAAATCGATTTGTTCAATACCTACTTCATTAAGTTTATCAACTACTACTTCGTAGTCTTCACTTTGAGCTTTTAAAGTATAAACATTAGGTTTATACGACTCAAGGTGAGTTTTATCCTCAATATCAATACCTAAATATTTAGTAGTATCTTTTTTATTTCTTAAGAATATAGAAGTAGAACTATCATTAAATGGAATAGTTTCTTCTTGAACAACTTTCCCAGTTTGTAGATCGTGGTGTTTGCGTATTAAACGAGCTACACCAATTTCTACAATAGAATTAATACTACTTTTTACTTTAAGTACTTCATTTAGAAGTGCTTTTTTATTATCAGGGCTAAATTCAGGACCACGATATAGATGAAATGCTAAGGGTTCTAAAGGTCTATCCTCGTCATCAATATCATTATCGAAGGTTCTAACTTCTTTAATAAGGTATTTTTTTACTAATTCGTCTCTCATTTTATTCTTCAATTAAAGTTGCTACACAATCCATTCCAAAGGTTCCATTAAAATTTTGAAAATCATTATAATATAAATCTCCAATTTGAAGTTTATAGTTTAAAGACATTAATCTTAAGCATACTTGAATAAGATCTTCATATTGGTTATGCCCATTAGTTTCAAATTCTATTATACTTGGAAGTTTTTTTCTAGATGTTTCATAATAATCTAGAATGGAATTTAGTAAAGCCGAATCTTGTCCTTCTGTATCTAATTTAATTACTCTTACATACTCGATGTTATACATTTCCATTAATTGGTAATAAGTAAGAGCAGGTACTTTTTTAATAGTAACTAATCCTTCTTCAATTAAGTTTCGGTATGTAGTATGTTCGTCTTCATGACCAGTACTAAACCCATTATATTTAATATGAAAATCATGGGGTTTACCTACGCTATTACATCCTTTCATAAACTCATAAAGTCCAAGTTCAGGTTTATTAATTAACTCAGGTTCTATATAGTAAACATCAATTGAAGGGGA
>Ga0208795_1000923_pt1 | contig 13995 bp, 26 predicted proteins | sample CB_VirMetaG_6_FD_184541 | JGI IMG/M metagenome (GOLD analysis project Ga0208795, IMG submission 184541) | Freshwater to marine saline gradient viral communities from Chesapeake Bay - CB_1508_2 Viral MetaG (SPAdes) (version 4) | ecosystem: Environmental > Aquatic > Marine > Coastal | place: USA... | reverse complement strand
TTATTAATAATAATAAAAACTTAAAAGCTGGTTACGAAGGCTCTATATTACGTACAAATTTACCTTATGAAAACAAAAGATCAAACAACTTACTCAAGTTCAAAGCATTCGAAGACACAGAAGCCACAATTACAGGATACGTTGAGGGCAAAGGCAAAAGAAGCGGCACAATTGGCAAGTTCTTGGCTGTTGATAGCAACGGTATTACTTTTGGCATGCCTGTTATGGCAAAGTATGAAATAATGCGCGACATGCTTAATAACGCTGATTCTTACATTGGTAAAGTAGCTACATTTACTTTTTTCCAACGTACTCCAGCAGGTTCTTATCGTCACCCACTATTTAAAGCTATCAGAAATTATGAATAAAAAAGATTGGACAGACGAATTAGATAATGGATATTTATGCAAAGCTTGCAATGTTTATTGGCATATAGAAAGAATGTCAAGCGTGAGTTTTGCTATTTGTAACAAATGCTATAAAGCAGCAGAAAAAGAAAATCCAGATTTAGATCATTGGGATTTATGGGAATTAACTAAAGAAAAATAATATTAAATAAGATGAATAAAATTAAAACAATACTATTGTTATTATTATTTCAGTCTTGTTATATAGAAGATATATTAGAACAAGATGTATACGTAATACCAGAAACAATGTGCGAGTGCATATATTATGACACTGAAGTATATAGATGGCAAAAAATAAAACTTAGACCTGGACAACATTCGTTTGGTTGGTTATCTTATTCAAGAAAAGATTATTGCGAGCAAGTTATGAAAGGTTATTTAATAAATTGTAATTAAAAAAATATGAGCACAAAATTATATAAACACTTAGCGTCAACAAATTATGCAGAAATTACTACTAAACTTAAACAAGCTCGTAAATCTATTACGAAGAAACGCCCGCAAAAAAAATCATAAGGAGCATCTTTGGGTGTCTATACTTGAATTACGTAGAGAAATAGTTGAAGATGTTTTAATACAATCAATGAACAAACGTATAAACACAAAAAAACTAAAGCACAAAGCAGAATTAATACGTAAATATAGCCGAAGACTAAGAAACATGTCATATTAAATATGACAATAGGCTACTAATATATAATAGTAACAGGCTAATGTCACACAGAAGAATAGAACATTTAAACAATAATCGTATTATATATAGGAGACTTCCTATTATAGACAAACCCAGTCATTCATTTGATTGGGGTTATTATTACATAGATGGCACCTATGAGTTTTATGATTTATTCAGAAGCAAAGCATTGATAAATACATATAAGTCTCTTAGATGGCATCTAAGGGTTATCTGGTACTTAAATCCTCAGTTAAGTTTAGAGGAATTTAAAAAAATATGTAATTTCATAGCAGACAAAAGAAATGGTTTTATTACATTTAACATGCTACCAGATAAGTTAAATAATATAATTAAAGATATTAATAAATCTGATTTAGAAGAACCACCTCAGAATAAGTTAAGAAAAATAATATTTAAAGACAATGTTAAGCTAACAACTGAAGAGAAATTAAAAATAGTAGGTACAATATCTGGAAAACAAAGCAATATATCTAAACATGATATATACGAAGCTATGATAGAAATTAACAACGAAGGTAAATCCATAACTATATCTAATCTTTCTAAGTTGTTAAATTGCTCAACAAGAACAATACACAGAAAAATGAATGAACAACTTAAAAATGAAAAAAAAATTTTAAATGAAAAAATATAACGTACAAAATTACGTAAGATATAAAGAAGATGTTAAAGCCTCTCAACCTAGGTATAAAGAACTAATAGAGTACACTAGAAGTGAGCTTATAATTAAGTTTTTGCCTTTGGTAGAGAATATAGCTAGAAAATTTTCTACTACTCAGCAAGCTTCAGGCGTTATGACTATAAATGATTTAATTCAAGAAGGATCTATCGGACTTACTAAAGCTGTAGATAGATTAGATTATAGCATGCTTAAAGATTCTGAAGATCAAGAAAAAACTTTAAAGTCTTTCTTTTCTAAACGTATTAAGGGAACTATTAGAAGAGCTGTTGATATAAATAGAGGTGATATACGTATACCAGAACATAAAATGAATGAAATACGTAAAAATCCCAAAGATAAAAAAATGGTGGAAATGTTTTTCAACAGTATATTTTTAAGCATAGATGCTAAACAACATAATGATGAAGATGATATGGCTTATCAAGTACCTGATAATTCAGAACCATATAACATTGCATTACTTAATTCGTATTTAAAAAGCTTAATGCTAAAGCATTTAACTTCAAACCAATATGAAGTATTAAGACTTTCATACGGTCTTGATTGCGATAAGCATTCTGCTAAAGATATAGCTATTAAATTAAACATAAAAGGTGCAAGTGATTATGTTAGAATTTCAGAGCTAAAAAAGCAAGCTGTACAAAATTTAATTGATAACGTAGATCATTCGCAAGTTATTGATTATCTGTAAGTTAAATATTAATATAAATGTAAAACCTGTTTTATATATGTAATTATATATATAAGACCAAATACCAAAGTAAACTATGACAATTAACGAAAAGCTCTCAACTATTCAGACAAAATTTAAATCGAAAAAAAGTAGATTTAACTCATTCGGCAAGTATAACTTCAGATCAGCCGAAGACATTTTAGAAGCAACAAAACCCTATTTATTAGAACTAGGAGTATCCGTAACAATTAGTGAAACACTAGTTGATAGTCTACCAATGCCTATAATAGAAAGCAAAGCTACGATCTCGGATGGTAAAAACCACATTTCGGCAACGGCTTTAGTAGGTGTTGATTTACTACAAAAAGGTATGCAAACACCTCAACAGTTTGGATCTGCATCCTCTTATGGTAAAAAATACTCTCTAGGAAACTTATTTCTAATAGATGATACGCAAGATAGCGATGCAAGTAATGACCACTCTAAAGCACCAATGAATGCTTCTCAATTAGAAAAAGCAAAACAATTCATTAAATCAGGTGGTACACTAGAAGCTATCAAAGCTAAGTACGTTCTAACCAAGGAGGTGGAACAAGAATTAACAACACTCTAAATGAACGAAAAAGAAATTTTAACAAAGCTGAAAGAAGATGAACATTACTACGGAAAATTTGGAAAAAAGTTTTTAAGTAATTCTGATATTTCAACTTTATTAAAAAATCCTTTAGCGTTTGGTATTCCTCAAAAAAACAATCCAGCATTTCTAGTTGGCGGTTATTTTCATACTGCCATACTAGAACCTGGAAAACTTAAAAACTTTAAAATAGTTAAATCAAGTTCAAGAAATACTAAAGCGTATAAAGAGATCTCTAATGGAGAATTATGTTTACTTCAACAAGAAGTAGATCAAATCGATCTTATGGTTGACAAGATGATGTCTAATAAGGTTTGTAAAGATCTAATAGCTACAGGCGAAGTAGAATATGAAGTTCCAGGAATTAGAGAGATTTATGGTGAGATGTGGAAAGGTAAAGCTGACATTGTTAACCACAGTGAAAGACTTATAGTCGATTTAAAGACAACAAATGATATTGAAAAATTTCGATTTTCAGCGTCAAAATATAATTACGACAGTCAAGCTTACATCTACAATCAATTATTTGGCTATGAAATGCTTTTTATAGTAATTGATAAAAATACTCATCAAATAGGTTTATTTGATTGTTCAGAAAAATTTTACGAAAAAGGTCAACGTAAAGTTTTAGACGCAGTCGAGCAGTATAAATTATTTTTTAAGACTAAAGATTTTGACCCAGACCAATTTTTTAAAACAGAAACGTTATAATACAAAGTAAAAACGATTTACTAAGGATAATAACTATGTAACCAATTAAAACCAATTAAAATGGCAAGAACACAAAAAAGAACATGCACAGTAACAGGAGTTAAAACAAACGCAAATAACTTTTATGCAAACCAAAACCACGTAAAAGCAGTAGACAACATGCGCAGAAACACTAATGCTACTAAAGAGCAATTAACCAGAATGTTTAACCAATTAGCAACATATTAATATGGCATCAATTATTAAAGCGAGTATAAACCTTAACGAAATACCTAAAGATAAAATATACGTAGGTAAAAAAGGTAAATACTTACCTATTACAATCACTCTTAATGATGAAGTTGATAACTACGGCAACCAAGGTCCTGTAATTGTTGAACAAACAAAAGAAGAGCGTGAAAACAAAGCTCCTAAAGTATATTTAGGTAATGTAAAAGTTGTTTGGAGCAATGGATCTAACGTGGATGCTGCGCCAAGACAAGATAATCAACAAGGTGGAGGCTTTCAAGCAACGCCAACTCAACAAAAAGTAGAAGATGATTTACCATTTTAATAACAAAGATTACGACGACTGGACTTCAGATTCAGGCGATGGTAACTTAATAGAAGACTAAATGCAGGTAGAAAACATTGAGATCAATGGATTTTTGATTGATAAATTCAATCAATATGGTTTATCAGAAGGAAAAACGCAGGGGATTTGTCCCCTGTGTTCGTCTGATAGACAACCCAAAAATCAAAAGCTTAAATGTGCTTCTTATGATTGGGAACGGGGTCTTGGTACTTGCCACAATTGTCATAATAGTTTTCAACTACACACTTATCAAAGAAAAGGTTCATCTGAAAAAGTATATGTAAAACCAGAACCTATAAAAGAAAAACCAGTTGGAAGTAAAATTGAACAGTGGTTTGAAGCAAGAGGAATTTCACCTCAAACTCTTAGAGATTTAAGAATAACAGAAGGACCAGAGTGGATGCCACAAACTGGAAAATCTGAAAACACTATACAATTTAATTATATAATAGGTGATGAGCTTATTAACATTAAATATAGAGATGGTAGAAAAAACTTTAAACTTTATAAAGGTGCAGAGAAAATATTCTACAATATTAATAGTGTTGTTGGTTACGACAATTGCGTTATAACCGAAGGTGAAATGGACGTATTAGCTTTGCACGAAGCAGGTATACCAAACTGTGTATCTGTTCCAAACGGAGCTACATTAAATTCTAATAATTTAGAATATTTAGATAACTGTATAGATTATTTTGATAATAAAGAAAAAATAATACTCGCAGTTGATTCTGACGAAGCTGGTCAAGCTTTACAACAAGAACTTATTCGTAGATTAGGTGCTGAAATTTGCTATATCGCTACGTTCGAAGACTGTAAAGATGCTAATGAATATCTATTAAAATATGGAAAACAAAAACTGGCAGAGCGTATTGCCCAGGCAAGACCAGTCCCGCTTGAGAATGTCACAACTTTTAAAGATGTCGAAGCAGAGGTTACTGATTTTGTTAAAAATGGTTTTAAGCCCGGATTTCAAGTTGGCCTTCAAAATTTTGACGACATATTTTCAACTTACACTGGTCAATTTATTACTGTTACTGGTATACCAAGTTCCGGTAAAAGTGATTTTGTCGATCAAATGGTTGTCGGATATAATGAAAAGTATGGTTGGAAAACAGCGTTTGCTTCGCCTGAAAATGCACCAACATATCTGCACGCACATAAAATAATGCGTAAAGTTTGGCAAGGCATGCCGTCTGTAGGTGATATTCATGGAGATAAATGGAATAAAATAGCAAGTCATGTAAATGATAACTTTTTTCATATAGACATGGAGCGCTATACTTTAGAATCTGTATTACGCAAAGGTGCTGAATTAGTAAAAAGAAAAGGTATAAAATGCTTAGTTATAGATCCATTTAATAAAGTTAGAGATGTTGACTGTAAAACAGAAGACATTAATAGATATACAATGGAATACTTGCAAAAAATAGAAATATTTGCAAAAAAGTATGATGTACTTGTTTTTATTGTAGCACACCCAACTAAAATGTATAAAGGATCTGATGGCAAAATTGAAGAACCAACTATGTATAACATTAAAGGCGGCGGCGAATGGTATGATGCTAGTTATCATGGTATACTCGTACATCGCGATTATGAAAATAGGACAGTTAAAGCAAAAGTACTTAAAGTCAAATTCCAAAACTTAGGTGAAAATGGTGCTGAAGCTCATTTTAAATGGGAGCCAAAGTCAGGTTGTTTTATACCACACGAACCTGTGGATATGTCTAACGAACCTATGCCCTGGGAATGAGTGTAGGATCAGCTAGAGCAAAAGAAGCAGCTAAAAGAAAGCTACCAGACAACTACAGAGAATCTGAAGAACAAAAAAAAGCTTATTTATATTGTGTTAAAAATAATATAATAATAAGTCCAGTAGGAATAAAAGATACTGTAGGCTCTTGGAAAGTTGGAATTAGTCTTCCAGGCAAACACAAAATAGTTCATCTTTCACCAGAAACATGTGACAAGCATAGTATAATGGAGATAATGTATAACTATTGTATATATTATTATAACAAAAGAAAACAATGAAAACAAAATTTAAAAATGCAAAAGAAGCTTTTGTTTATTTTTATAACGAAATAAACTTAAATGGAGTAAATTTTGGAAATACTAAAGCTTTGTTTAATGTAGGTTTTACTTTAGAAAATCCTAGTCAAAAAAACATAAATGTTTTAAATCCAGATCGTAAATTTAATTTGGAATATGCTGAAGCTGAATGGCAATGGTATTTATCTGGAGATCCTAGTATAAATAAATTAGGTGAAATATACGGATCAATTCCTCCTATATGGCAAACGATGCAAGATTCAAGTGGAAATGTTAGATCTAATTATGGTTGGCAATGGGAGCGTAATAATCAATTAGATAAAGTTGTGGCTATGTTAAAGTCGAATAAAAATACTAGACAAGCAGTTATATCTATATATGATGGAAAAGAAATAAGTACCTACGCTAAAGACACACCTTGTACGTATGCAGTTCAGTTTACAATATTACACAACAAGCTTGAGATGTCTGTTTTAATGAGATCTAATGATCTATGGTACGGCTTTTGTAACGATCAATACTGTTTTGCATCTTTACAAGAATTAGTTGCAGAGAGACTTTCTATTGAAATCGGTAGCTACTATCACTTTGCACATAACTTACATTTATATAATGATAAATTAAAATAAAAAATATGTATTATTTATACCACATACCGGGTAAAAAAATAGGCGTAACGAGTAATCTTAATAACAGGGTAACGCTTATACAAGGTTATAAAGCAGACGAATATGAAGTTCTTGATTCTAGTGATGATATAGATTATATATCAGACAAGGAGATAGAACTTCAAAAGTCTTACGGCTATAAAGTTGACAGACAAAAGTACAATAAATTAATTAAAAAATCTAATCAAATGAAAATAAATGCTACAGAGCAAACAACAACTTTTCCTTATCCTGTAACAAAATTAAAAGGTAATTTAATGGATTACTTAGGTTTTAAATGGGAAACATCTCACGGTACTTTTGAATTAACATCCGAATCTATTAATTGGATAATGGCTAATGTTAAGTCATCAATGTATAATGACCAAAGATCTTATATTTATAATAAAGCTTTTTATGAGGCTTTTGTAAGCGAAGCTAATGTTGGTTTAACAAATTATTTTCCTTTAATTAGAGAATGGGCTACAGAAAGAGGTTTATATAAAAAAGGCAATCCAAGTACTCAATATGTAAAACTTCAAGAAGAAGCAGGGGAATTAGCTAAAGCTATATTACAAGACGACCAAGCAGAGGTTATTGACGCTATTGGTGATATGGTTGTTGTGTTAACCAACTTAGCTCATTTAAGAGGTGTTACTATAGAAAAATGTATTGAGTCAGCTTATAACGAAATAAAAGATCGTAAAGGCTCAATGAAAGGTGGAACATTTGTTAAAGAAACTTTATAATGAAAATAAAAACTAAAGACGAAATAGTATTAGCTGTACTCCATAAGATGGATAACCGCAGTTTAGTAGGTCAAGAAAAGTATGGAGCTACAATGATGCAAGAAATTGTAGGTCAAAAAAAAGATCTTAATAGATTTTTAGTTGATGTTCAAGAAGAATTAATGGATGCTTTACTTTATATTGAAGCAGCAAAACGCTGTTTAGCCGATGAAGTTGAAGAAACTATGTTAAATCGTATTAATGTAGAATATGAAAAAGTTTCACCTTGCTCTGCTCATGCTTTTGAAGAAAATGATGAACGCATGAAAATAATAGCACAAAACGGAAATACTGGAGAACATTATGAAAAGACCTTATAAAAGAAAAAAAGGACCAGTACAATCTAAAAAAGTCTCTTATAATGGTATAAATTTTGCTTCAGGACTTGAAAGATATATGTATATGGCACTTAAAAAAGCTAAAATAAAAGCTAAATATGAAGGCGAAACATTTGTTCTTTTAAACGGTTTTCATTTTGACAATGAATGCTATGAAAGACAAGCTAATGGAAAAGGTGATTACACTAACAGAGGAAGTAAAAGAATTCTACCTATAAAATATACACCAGACTTTATAGGTGAAAATTTTATAATTGAAACAAAAGGTAGAGCTAATGAATCATTTCCAATGAGATGGAAGTTATTTAAACAATTAGTTACAAATCAATTTCCAAACTTTACTTTATATAAACCACAAAATCAAAAAGAATGCGACAGAACAATAGAACTGATCCTGGAGAAGCAAAGAAATTAGCTAGGAAAAAATATGCTGAGCGTCAAATAGATAGATGGGTTAAATGGAGTATAGAAAACAAAGGTTTTATATTTTATAAAGATTTAATAGAGAAACAAAATGAATTTAATATAGTATGTTATGGGTAATTGGGAACTAAGCATAGGAACTTATCCTGGAGTATTGATAGGTATTAGAAGTTATATAGAAAAGGACTTCTCAGAACATGTTTTATATCTACCGTTTTTTGTAGATATAGCATTAACAGTTTATAAAAAATAAAATATGGGATTATTTGATGAAAGAATAGCTTATAAACCTTTTGAGTATCCAGAGTATTATACAGAAGGATGGCTTAAACAGGCTCAAGCATTTTGGTTACACACAGAAATACCAATGTCTGGTGATCTTAAAAACTGGAACGAAGACTTAACTAAAGAAGAAAAACACTTAGTTGGTAATATACTTTTAGGGTTTGCACAGACGGAGTGTGCTGTATCAGATTATTGGACACAAAAAGTTGTTAGTTGGTTTCCTAAGCATGAAATACAACAAATGGCTATGATGTTTGGTTCACAAGAAACAATTCACGCTGTAGCTTATAGTTATTTAAACGAAACACTAGGCTTAGAAGATTATGAAGCGTTTTTACACGAACCTGCGACATCTGAAAGATTTGACAATCTTGTTGCTACTACTGATAATAGCCCCAGGTCTATTGGTCGTTCATTGGCCGTTTTCTCGGCTTTCGCTGAAGGCGTATCATTATATAGTGCTTTTGCTGTATTGTATTCTTTTCAGTTACGTAATTTACTCAAAGGTATTGGTCAACAAATGAAATGGTCGGTTAGAGACGAATCTTTACATTCAAAAATGGGGTGTAGGCTTTTTAGACACATGTGCGACGAAGACAACACATTGCTCGAAGCCTGTAGAGAAGATGTCTTAGAAGCCGCTAAAACAATGCTAGATGCAGAAGAAAAATATATTGACAAAATGTTTGAAGCTGGAGATGTCGAAGGTATCAAGTCATACGATCTCAAGCAGTTTATTAGAAAACGACTCAATGAAAAACTACAAGAACTCGGTTACTTCGACCTCGGGCAGTACTTTGCATTTAACCAAGATGGAGCAAAGAATCTTGACTGGTTCTATCATCTTACCGGGGGGCATACTCATACTGATTTTTTTGCTGTTCGTCCTACTGATTATTCCAAAGCGGGTGAAGGAGAAGATTTTGAAGATATTTGGTAATGAGACAGTGTAACATTTGTAAAAAACGTAAAAAAGATTCTAAGTTTAAACACGACGGCAAAAAAACTTGTTCAAAATGTGAATTTAGATGGAAAAATAGCTTTTTAAGATTATTAGTACAAGACAGAAGACTTAGTGCTAAAGAACGTATTGCAAATAGGTTAGGATATATGGGGACAGCTTTTATTATGATTTCCCCATATCTTTTGCCTTATGGTAACATTGGAGCAACTACATACATAATTGGCGGTATAGTTTCATTACCTCAAGTTTGGGTTGCAAAACAATGGAACTTAGTTGCTGTAAATTTAAATGTAATGATAGGATATTTAATTTATTTAATAAATAATATATGAGTGCAAATATAGAAGAGTACGTAAGAAAAAATTACCCAACAAGATTTAAAGATAAAGAAGTAATAATAACAGAAAATGAAGTCTGTTATATGGTAACACATCATATCGATGCTAGCCCAATTATTTTAGGAAAAACCCAATGGAAAACATATTAGTATGAAAGAAAAGAATTTAATTGAAATGCAAAACAAAATTGGTGCGTTAACTAGAGTTATGCAGCAAGTTATGAACGAAATAAGTAATTTAAAAGAGTTATCTATTGGCACATTAGAAGTTTTAAAAAAAATGCCTAAATATCAAAAAGCTGTTGATGAATTAAAAGCAGAAATGGAAGAAGCAAATAAAATTAAAAAACAATCAAAAAAATTAGAATTAAATGAAGAATAAAATAACACTATTACTTTTATTTATAGCAACAACAGTAAGTGCTCAGTTAGAAAAGTTTGAAGGTTTTTGGCATTCAGAATACACAAACTATAATACACTAATAAGACATGATGATAGAAATGATTTTTTATCAATAAATACATTTAGTTTTGAAGATAATACTTTAACTGTAGAATCTATAAAGTCTGTTTCTGATAATGAAATAAACACAATAGCTGTATCAGAAGATGGTTGGAACTTATTAATTAAATATAGTATAGTAAACGATAGTATAATGAACGCAGAAATAACTGGAAGTGCATCAATTACCTTAACATATAAAAAAATAAAATATTAATGTGGAACAATGAGTGGATCAAAGGAACAGACTACCCAGAATGGGGAGATACAGAAGTATACAAAAAGACTATATCCGGGGGATATTTACTTAACGGTGAATCCCCACTTGACGCATACAAAAGAGTCTGCTCAACAGTGGCTAGACGATTGGACAGACCAGAACTTGCCTCAAAATTTTTAGAGTATATATGGAAAGGATGGCTTTGTTTAGCTTCACCGGTTTTATCTAACACAGGCACCGACAGAGGCTTACCTATCAGTTGCTTTGGTATAGACGTTGCTGATAGTATAAAAGATATTGGTCAAAAAAACTTAGAGATGATGCTACTCGCAAAACACGGCGGTGGAGTTGGTATTGGAATTAATCAAATTAGACCCGCTGGAGCTAAAATAAAAGGTAATGGAACATCTGATGGAGTGGTGCCGTTTTGCAAAATATACGATTCAACTATACTTGCCACTAATCAAGGATCTGTCCGCCGCGGAGCTGCATCAGTTAACATCAATATTGATCACGCCGACTTTGAAGAATGGTTGGAGATCAGAGAGCCTAAAGGAGACGTTAACAGACAATCGCTCAATCTCCACCAGTGCGCTGTGGTCGGTGACAAGTTTATGCGAAGACTTGAACAAGGAGATCAAGAAGCTAGACGTAAATGGGGAAAGTTACTTCAAAAACGTAAAGCAACTGGAGAGCCTTATATACTCTTTAAAGGAAATACAAACAAGAATAACCCAGCTGCATATAAAGAAAATGGTTTAAAAGTACACATGACTAATATTTGTAGTGAAATAACTTTACATACCGATGAAAACCATAGTTTTGTATGTTGTTTATCTAGTTTAAATTTAGCGAAATATGATGAGTGGAAAAATACTAATATTATTTATGATGCTATCTGGTTTCTTGATGGCGTACTTGAAGAATTTATCCAAAAAGCCAAAGGAAGAATTGGGTTCGAAAACTCTGTTAGATCTGCAGAAAAAGGTAGAGCACTTGGACTTGGAGCTCTTGGGTGGCATACTTACCTTCAGGAAAAAGGATTACCGTTTGAAGGTTTATTATCTCAGTTTGAAACTAGAAAGATTTTTAGTCAAATCAAAATTGAAAGTGAAAGAGCTTCAATGGATCTTGCTGAGGTTTTTGGTGAACCATTATGGTGTGTCGGTACTGGTATGCGCAATACCCACCTTAGGGCTATTGCTCCAACAGTATCTAATTCAAAACTATCAGGCAATGTTAGTCCTGGTATTGAACCTTGGGCTGCTAATGTTTTTACGGAGCAATCAGCAAAAGGAACTTTTATAAGAAAAAATCCAACATTAGAATCTGTATTAGAAAACGTTGGGTTAAACAATGAAGAAACTTGGAATAAAATACTTGAAGATGGAGGATCTGTACAGGGAATTAAAAGGTTGGATGATATATTATTGGGTAACCATGATATACCTGCTAAAGAAGTTTTTAAAACTTTTAAAGAAATAAATCAACTGGAGTTAGTAAACCAAGCAGGTTTAAGACAACAGTATGTGGATCAATCAGTTAGTCTTAATTTAGCTTTTCCTTCTGAAGCAACACCAAAGTGGCTTAATCAAGTTCATATGGATGCCTGGAAAAAAGGCGTTAAAACACTTTATTATGTCAGAACCGAAAGCGTCCTTCGTGGTGATATTGCTGCAAGTGCTATGGATCCTTCTTGTGTATCTTGTGATGGTTAACAGTTAAGTAATCAAAAAAAGGGGATCACTTTCGTGGTCCCCTTCTTGGTTACAGGAATTTTGGGTATGGTGCCCATTTTAAGTCTATTCCTATTCTTTACAAGTACAATTGCCATTACAGTCACACGTTTCGTTGTATTTCTTAAACATTAGAAAATACATTAATGAGTTCCATTTGCTTTTTAAATATTTCATATTTATTTTTTTACACAGTTATTAACCATTTTTATTTTCCCGCTTTTAGTTTTCTTTCCGCTAGGAGATTTCTTTTTTCCTTTAGCAACATAACCTTTCCAGCAGCTATCGCCTTTCATTTTCTTCAGTAAGGGTGATTTCATAATTCTAATTTTAATAAGTCCACATTGTAATTTTAGGTGCTCCAGGGTAGCCTATACCCACATGCACGAAATTGCTTTTTCTTGATACTCCTATTCTTGTAAACCCAACTTTTAAAGCTGCTTTAACTAATCTAAGCGTAGCTTCACCACCAACGCATTTAATATCTACAGCTGCACCATAAGTGTGTTCTCCTGGTTTTTCTTTTGTAGCTTCTATGGGATGCTCTGGACTTCTATAAGACGATGTTAATACAATAGGAAAACCATATTCTTTACGCAATGCATCTAACATGCCAAGAAGCTTAGGATCCATTTTATCCATATTACCTTTAAAATCATCTTCGTCTGTAAAGTATTTTAATTTCATATTATTTTTTATTTACAATCTTCTAGTTCTTTTAATTTTAATTTCATCTCGTCTACGTCAGTAAAATATTTATTGGTATTTTTTTCTATATATAATAATCTTAAGTTTTGTTCAGCGTCATCAGGTAAAGAACCCATTTCGCCTCTAGGCCATTTAATTCTAAATTCACTATTCATTTTAACTTCTGATTCCATACGCATAACAGATACCTCTAACGCTTTTATCTCAGATAATAGCGTAAAATAAACTCCAGCTATAGAAAACAAACCCATAGCAATAGCTATTAAAGTTTTTATATCAATTTGAATATCAGGCGTTCCGTTTCCATCAATATCTATATTTGCCATTATTTTTCTTTAGATAATAAACTTATTTTTTCAATAACTTTTTCTTGAAGATCTATAACCATACCTTCCAACTCATCTTTTTGTTTTATAAGATGTTCATTTGAAGCAGTTAAAGATTCTACTTTTTTAGATAATTCTTGTACTTCATCAGGGTTTCTACCAATAAGCGTATACACTACAACACCTAAACTACCCGTCAGCATTCCTACTATCGTCACAAATATATCTTTGTTAACTGGTGGAATTTCATTAAAACTTAAAAATAAAAGTAACAATATGATTAAA
>Ga0208795_1000918_pt1 | contig 14024 bp, 43 predicted proteins | sample CB_VirMetaG_6_FD_184541 | JGI IMG/M metagenome (GOLD analysis project Ga0208795, IMG submission 184541) | Freshwater to marine saline gradient viral communities from Chesapeake Bay - CB_1508_2 Viral MetaG (SPAdes) (version 4) | ecosystem: Environmental > Aquatic > Marine > Coastal | place: USA... | reverse complement strand
CCTGAACCTTAATATTGTAGTTGTTATTGGACATTAATTACCTTTACGTTGGGTGAACCTAGCTCGGACAACTCTCGCATCATATCAGAGATAATCGCGAATTGAGTTTTTATTTGTTCTCGGTCTTTCTTCCGTTGCTCTAGGAGATAACCGATAGTACATACGCTTGCCAGAATGAAAAAGAATTCCATTTATAGTCCTGTTTTAGCTAACCATTTCGGGTCAGCTAGTAGATTATGGGAGATTTCCTGATTGACATACACTGAATTCTTCTTTAAGAACTCGACACCTTCTGTATATTTGTACTGCTCACCGTACACTAACCGAACGATACCTACTTGAGCGACCATCTTAGCACACTCGATACACGGACTTAGTGTTGTGTACATTGTGCCACCTACGGTACTTTGAGTAGATTTAGCTACCTTTGCGATAGCCTGTGTTTCTGCATGGAGTACCGCGTGTAGTGTTCTACCGCTGGCATCCCGCATTGTGTTATCAGTACCTGGGAGCGTACCGTTATACGAGAATGAAATGATGTTATTCTCTTTTACGATAATTGCACCTACCTTCCGGGTATCCTGACTCATTTGTGCTGTCAGTTCTGCTACCTTCATGTAGTGCTCATCCCAATCTTTTTGTGATTTACTCAACTTTAGCTCCTGATGCATAGTGTTCTACGTCAACAACATAAAATTTGTCTCGGTAGTCTTCACATAGGATGCCACTCTTACGAGCTGCTGTTTCGCATTCTTGGATGATTTCATCTCGACTAACATGATCATTGTACGTTAGTTCATAGACGCAGGTTACGTAAACTTTCTTCATAGATTTTCCTTGGTGGTTACTATTAGGTTCCGGCTAAAACTTACAAACGGTTCTCGTGTATGCTGTAGTAGTTGTGGATTAGAATAGCTGCTTTGTGCATCTTTTTGATCCATTTCTTTTCCTCTTTCTTGTCATGAGATACGAAGGGTACTTGCTGTTGTGTCTCTAGTAGTTCTAGTAGCCACTTCATTTCTTTTCGTATTTTCTTTTCGGTAGCTGTGTGTTCATCTTTCATACGAATGCCTCTGCTGATGTTGCGAATAGTGATTCTTCGTGTACCCATGACACAAATTTATCTGTATAATTTACTACTTGATAATCAATACTATCGATTACCCTTTTATCTGCACTGAGTTGGTACCTTTTATCGATAGCAGTGATTGTTACCTTTTGTACCGCTCCTTTTGAGTCTTTTCTGAAGACAACCTGATCTAGTTCAAATGGTGTTGTGAAAATGAAGTGCATATTATTTCCTTAGATTGTTGCTTTGGTTGTAGTACAGCGCTGAAGTTGATGCACCTAGGTGTAGTAGTATTGAGGTTTCTAGCTCATACATTTCTTGGTCTGTTCCGAATGCTAGGATTGACCTAACAAAGTTTTCGGGTGTTGCATCGTACTCAAGTAACATTGATTCTGATGAACACACATACCCATCACTCGCTGTTCCTTTATGTTTACCTATGTACATTCTTTTATTGATGGTATTTAGCCACATATAGACGAATGCTTCACCTGTTCCCTCATAGACTTTCTCGTTAGTGATTGGCTCTACAGGGTCTTTGTATACACCTTCAATATGGTCTTGCCAGATTTCCTTTACGTAGGCAAGCATTGGTGAACCTTTTGGTGCTTTCCATAGCACAATGAATGATGGTGTTCCTTCATTGCTTACTAGGTGTTCGTATACCCATTTGTTATACAAACCACTGTACTCGTAGTCTCCTGACTTGACTTTCATCATGTCCCTACCTGACCTGCCCATGTAGGCTTCTACTTCATCTACTGTACATTCCCAGACTTCAAAGTATTTATCTGAGCCTGTTACGTATCGTTTTACTGTTTGTATTAGCTTCATTTGAAGTCCATTTCTTCGAATATTACTTCGATGTTATTCATTTTAGCCAAATCATCTGTCATTTTATACAGTGATTCCGAGATTTCCCCACGGTAAAGTGCTAAGTTGTCGATGTAAATCTCTACCCAACCATTCCCGTACAGGACTTTCAGTGTAGTCGCCTGTGCGGATGGCTTCGATGTCTTCTTTAGTGATGTCATTGTAGTTCTCGATTTCAAATGTTGCTATGCTTTTCTTAACTTCGAAGACTATTGCCTTCTTACTGCTGATTACCACTAGCCTCATGATTTCTTAAACCATGCGTCTGGGTTGTACACTATGCTACCATGTGAACCACGGTCGTCATTTAGTTTATTATGAAGCTTACTGTCTAACAGAATAGCACAAGAAGCCATAATATGCCCAAGATGGTGGACATTACTATCACTAGCAAAGTCTTCTCCGTTGAACCAGTCCAAAAGGTGTCGTTGCATTGCATCATAGAATACACTAGCCGTGCTGCCAGTTTCGCGCCAATTAAAGCGTCCATATTTATCTTTTCCATTTGACATTGCAGCTCCAAGAGCTAGTAATGCCACGGGTGGTACATCGGATAGCCTTGGCTTACCTGCTGCCGCCGCCGTCTTTAGGTTTGTATCTACTAGTTCGTCTTTCTCCGATTCATTGTTTAGCGATTCTGCCATAGTTTTCTTTTTCTTTGTTCCCCAGAATAGCATATCCATTTGTTGATCATAGAAGTCACCGTTGCTATTGGCGATCTCATCGAAATAGTGGTCTTTAATTTTGCTCATAGGAAGTATACATCTCCGTTTTCGTTAATCTTATCATCTTCGTAGGGTGCAGCGTATCGGCGGTAGAACTCCATCTTAGCACCTTCTAATGCACCAACTACATCGTTGATTTTCTGGTATCGTTTGCCATTGTCATGCATGTAGGCGATACACAATTGCGTGATTAAGTAGTTTAGTTCTCCTGCATCTTTGATACCTACTGTGTGTACTACATCGGTTACATAATCTAGACGATCTCTATCTGAAGTTTTAATATACGGCATTTTTTATTTTCCTTTTAACAAAATGTAGGCGCAAACACCATAAACATACACGAACATTAGCACTGTTGGTACTGTTATCAATTTATCTTCCTTTTAATGAAATGTAGGCCCAAAGCCCGTAAACACTTGCGATTACTACTATCGAAATCAACGGAAATACTCCTTTACTGCTAGTAGTGCATTTTCTAGTGTGTAATGGATTTCAGTCGCATACTGTGTGATGAATGGGTGGTGGAATTGGTCTTTATCCTGCAGAACAATAATGATTTTGTTCTTTGTATGTGCATGAGCGATTTCGCACACTGTACCCCATTTCTTTCCCGGTAAGCTATCTGAAATGTTAGCTAAGATTACTGATGAGTAGTAGATATCTTGAAGATCAGCTTTAAAGATACGTGCATCAGCGTGTCGATCTTCACTATCTACGAATGCTACTCGCCGACATGGATCCAGTGTGTCAATGTCTATAGAGTTTAACGCAGCAGCTGCATTGTTACGCCATGCAGTTGCTTGTGCTACTGATAACCCTTCAATTGGGCCAGCGAGGTAAACGTGTTGGTTATGATGGAAGTGTTTCATTTATGCCTTTGGTGTGTGAGTATATCGGATTTCAGTTATATCGTAGTAACCATTGTCAAGTAGTTCGTAGTTTACTATTACGAATCCCTTGTAAGCTGCTACGCTTTCTTCTAACGTATAGGGTTGTACGTAGATAGCATCTCCTTTTTCCCCTTCAAGCATACAGGCACTATGGGCCATATTCTCGAATCGAGCCATGATTACGATTGCTGCTGTGTCATGGTCTTTGTAAACATTATTTGCTGCACATGATTCTAGTTCTACGATTTGGTATTCAAGTCGTTGAACCAGCTTTAGATGCTCTGTAATTCGTCTTTCTAATTCAGCTATTTGTGTCATTTAGTTACCCGTATAGAATTTGTTTATGTCGAATGCTTCCCAAGTATTTCTACCCGGCCCAACAAAGTACCCACCGCATCCGCAGGTGCATATGGGTTTCAGTGCTACTACTGATTGGTGATGTACATAACACCATTGATACCATTCGATATCTCTCGCGTCAGCTAAGGCCATTCCTTTATACTGGCTCATGTCATCTGTCATTCCATAGATTCGCAATGTTCCTCTCTTTGTGAGTTTCATTAAGGATGCTAGTGCGTATTTATCATCCGTATAAAATTCAAAATTTACGATGTTCATCAGGATTCCTTTGTGATCTCCACATCTGACCATGCTGCTAGATGCACTATTTCTCGTTTACTGTTTAAACAAAGGGAGTACATCCCATCAATACTATTCAAGAAGTATGTCTCTCCCGCTGAGGACGGGATACCTCCGGGTGGTGTCTCTGTATCTTCTACGAGTTTGAAGAAGCTTCCACGGGGTATTTCGTATAGTTTCATTCTGTTTCCTTTTGGTATGGACGATAGATAAACAATGAGCATTGTTTAGCAGTACAGTTAGTGATATCAGACATGATATTTCCAACACAACCATTGCAGAAATTCTTAATAGCTTGCATTGGTGTTGTTTGCTTTTGTAGTTTCTTTAACCGCTGTTCTTCTTCCCATGCAGCAAGGAACTTACCACCTTTCTTTGTCATTAAGGCTTTTTCTTCACGCCAAGCTGCTAATGCTGCAGAACCTTTTGCTTGTACTTCTGCACTGATAACACGTTTCTTTTTAATCATTGCTACTCTCCCAGATTTTTCGTTCGATTTCTATGATTGTTTTCTGTGATAGGAATTCCAAGATATCTATTCCGTTGATTTCTACAGTCCACAAAGCCACATCACCATTGAAGCCTACATCTTCTGGCTCATAGTGGTAGTCGCATTCAGCTGGTAACTTGTCATCAAAATAAAATGTAAATGTACCTTTCATTCTTCTTCTCCATCCATAGCGTAAGACATATCCCAACCATCTTTTTCCATGAGGTCAACTACTTCTAACGGTAACTCCCACACACCATCATAGTCGATTAGTGTTCCTTTTTCAAACCATAGTTTTCCTGCTTTGAGGTCGCCCCACACATTGTGCTCGAAGTAGTACACATTAGGGTCTTCTGTTGGATATATTTCGTAGTGTTTTGATTTCATTGTAGTGCTGCTAACATTAGGTTGATTGAATGCATGATTTGTTGCTGACGATTTGGGTCTAGCTGATTCCAATCTGGTTGTGGTGTAGGCCACTTAGCCCGTATTGAATCCCAATAGCGTTCTACATCTGATTTGTTGCCCATTTACTATTTCCTTTTAATAATCGATTTCGAATTGACGGGTTGCACTAGCACCTCTTTGACTTACTGCATAGTCATTTAGCTCTTTCCAGAAGTTTACTCTTGCGATGGCTTGTTCAAATGTTTTTGCGGAGTCTAGTGGTTCCCATTGTGACCATACCATGTCTGCATCGATGTAGGCACCGTTGTAGCATCGTGAGTCATTCAGCTGCAATTTTCTTTGCCGCATCATTATCGTGTATTCTCTACTCATTCTTCAAGAGCCAATCATTGTTAATTACTTTAAAAGAATCTACATCATTCAGATTTGATTTAAATACGAACCCTTCCCTTTGTGAGTTACTAAGTGTGCTTCTTCCCTTTGCTTTCTCCAAAAGTTCTTTTACTGTTTCATCTGGGCATTGGTTTTCCCATAAGACTGGTACATGTTTCAAACAGAGGTAATCACATAACTCCCGGCGTTCTGCTGGTAGTAGATACTTTTGCTTTTGAATATCAAAAATATCATACACAAAGAACTCTGGTCGTGCTAGCTGGTATTGATTACCTTGAATACCTGGCCCACATAGTTCCCCCTGAATAGCGAAGTCCCACCATTCATCTTTATTGAACATCTTCATGTGGATGTTTTCCCTGATAGCTACATCCCAGAATGTGTTCCCTTCAGTTCGCTTTAGGTCTAGGTTCCGGCTACAGACACCATACTCTCCTTGGAATTGGTATACGGTCATTGAGCTACCATCTAGCTTTTCTGTTACTTCCCAATCGACTTCGTTACAAATCCATGTTTCATACTGTCGTACAATATTTTGGATACGTGCTTGGTCTGTCTTTGGGATGAATGATGGGAAGTTACCTTTTGCTAAACCTGCTAGACATGCTGGTACGGGTTTCTCGTATAGCTGGATTCCTAATGTTTCAGTTACATTGTCACCTTCTTCGCTTACTAATTTTGTGTGTTCATCTTTTATATTTAGAGGCAGAAGTAGCCCTTGTGAGAGTACACCTTTGAGCCGTTTTGTTCGTAGTCGCTCTCCCACAACCCCATTGAATTCTCGTTCTTTATTACGGAACAAGAATGGAGCTACTGAGAGGGGAACCCATGAGTCAATTTCAATGTAGATAGCTAAGTCATCTACTTTATACTCGCCCTTTTTAACTACCACTTCCCAGCCACCAAGACGAGCTACTTCGATAAAGTCTGCTCCTTCAATTGGTGTGATTGAATCAATTTTTCGTATTGTTGCTAGTTGTCGTTCAGTCATTTAGATAATTCCTTCATTTTTGCTATTACTTCACCTAGTGGTTCTAACATCAGCACTCTACAACAAGAGATTTTGATTGGGTTAAACATTCTACCACCATCACTTTCTTCTTCACGGTCTAGGTATGTGAAGAATTCTCGTACAGCTTCTTTTAGTTCACTTTCTTCTTCTGTTAGACCCCCTGGACGATATGCCATGTCTTCAAGCGTCCATGTTTTATATTCCAATTGAGCATTGGCGTCGTGAACTTGATTCATGTCAGAATCGTCTGGTTCTTGTTCTAGTTGTGCTAAGGCTGCTCTAATTACTGGTGCTACAGACTCCAGATATACGCAGCCGGGTACATGGTGTAGCAAGTGCAATTCAATAGCTCCCAGCGCGGCTGTTAATGCAAAGTCTTTAGTCATGTGTTCTTCTCCTTTAGTTTGGCTTCGATGTTTATTGCAGACTGCTTTGCAGACGAACTCCAACACTCTGCACGCTCGTCATCAGTCAGCCCCACCCACTCGCACTGTAGGGCTTCTTTGATTGCGGCGATTGCTGCATCTCCGCGATCAATGGCCGCATACGTCTGTTCCGTATCATTGAGTTCTTCCAGCGCCTCAAGCGCCAGCGTCAGGGCTTTGTCTTTGTTCATAGTAACAATCCTATTACCATTAGTGTGTTACCGATAGTTCTATTCATTATTCAACTCCCATTAGCTTGCGTGGAACCGCGTCATCGTCAAACATAGTTGCAATACTCCAAGCCTTTTCTTCGGTGTCTGCTTCAATCACGATGACGTAATCGTCACCGTACGCATCGCTCATTTCAAAATCGAATTTCATGTGTTCTTCTCCTTCATTTTGGCTTCAGTGTTGATAACTGTTTGCGCCAACTCTTCAGCTAAGCCTTCATGGTGTGCAATGAGTTTCACAAACAAAGGCTCTGGTTGTGCTAGGGAGCAAGTGTCTTGCGACCCTTGTAGGGCTTCGTTGACTGCGGTGATGGCTTGCGCACGCTTAGTTTCATCTTGGTACCGCTCAGCCACGTAATGTGCTTCTTCCAGCGCCTCAAGCGCCAGCGTTAGTGCTTCAGTTTTTGTTGTCATGATTGAGTTCCTTTAGTTTGGCTTCTATGGCTCGGTATTCATCCATGCTAATTTCAATCAACGACTGAGCGAGTAATTGCGTCTCACACAAAGGGCGAATGATCTTAAAAATATCATCATCCGTCAACCCCACCCACTCCTTGCGCTTTGGCCGTGGCTCTGCCACATTTGGTGATGTGTAGAGCTTTGTCCCGATTGGAAGGTGTTTTGTCCACTGCTCGTTAAGCTCATCCAAATGCTGTATTACGCCCACAGGCTCCTGCTCCTGCTCAGACTTCATCAACGCAATCGTCAGTGCTTGCTTGTGGTGAGCAACGCCAGCGTTGTGCCCTGCTTGATATGTCATACGCTGAAGGTATTCATACACCCCTTCTCCATCACTTTCATCCCAGCCATCGGACACTGCAATATTTTCAAGATACTCACGCAATGGGTCAACTGCCACAGTCTCCTGCTCTGGTTGCTCTGGTTGCGCTAGGGCTTCTTTGATTTTGATTACAGTGTTTTCAAAGCGGTCAAACTCTTGCCGCTTGATTTGATAATTTTCAATATCAGACAGCGCCAGTTTCAGTGCTTCACGTTCTTTAGTCATAATTTTCTTTGCTTTAGCATAGCATCAGCCTGTTCGTATGCTAGTCTTGCGATTACTTCCATACTCATTGTAAATAGAGTATCTGCTGCTATTAGACCTTCCATAGCTTTGACTGCAAACATGTCTCGTAATTCGGTTAAACGTAATTCAGTTAAATTAGCCACATAGCCTCCGTTGATTTATATTCACCTGTTTCACCGTCGAATGTGATTAGCAGGTCAGGTTGATCTGACTGGTAGCCATCATAAAAACTTTTGATGGTATAGATAGCAAGAACATCGGGCTTAGGCTCTGGCTTGATACGATATGTTGTTCTTGGATTCCAAAGAGGTACACGGACTGCGAGCCATACATTTTCTTTTAATTTTTCAATCTCAGCACCATCAGCCCATGCATTGATTAATTTTTTGTGTACGTGTTGTGTTTTCATTCTGTTACTCCGAAATTTTCTTTGATAGCGCACTCAACTGACCATAGAGTTTCTAAAGGGGCAAGATTATTGCTAACTTTTACCCCGCACTTTTCCTCATCAATAATGTTTAAGCATTCCTGAATAATCAACTCAGCGAACTTATGTCTACTTAATCCACCTTTGCTATCAGTTGCTTGTAGAGCTAGTATATCAATTCTTTCGTTCATAGGTCGTTCCAAAGTGCTTTTCCATATTAAGCAATAAATCTACTAAAGCGTTGTCTACATCAGCACTAGCGTTTGCAATTCGTGCATCAGCGATAAGGAAGCGTAGATCAAGAAGGATTGAATCACCGAACTTTTCTAAATTGGAATCCCAACTAGTCCAATGGGCTTCGTCTCTGCCGTAGTCCTCCACGAAGTTGGCTTCTTGCATCCCAGCTTGTTTAGCAAGTTGTTTAAATCGTTTTTTCATTCTGTTACTCCGAAATACTTAGTAAATCTTTTTGCATCATGCTAATCATTTCAGCCCAACTATCGGATTCCATGTTTGCTTTACTGTACTTTTCCAGCACGGTAACGCATTCCAGAATAATCAACTTGGCGAACTTTTCTTTCCATCTCTCTCTGTGAGGACTCATTCCAACTAGCTCTCTTGTTGCTTGTGTAGCAAGCTCCCAGATTCGGTTGTTCATAGGTCATCCCAGATTTGTTTTAGCCATACAAAGACGAGGGCATTGATACCAATTGCAGATCCAATGAATATCGAGGTTACTGCCCATTTGAATACTTCATCTACTATCATGATTCATTTTTCCAATCTACAGGACATTTAAAGGTGTCGTGGAAAGCACGATATACAATAATTTCCATTGGTGCTTTTAGTTGTTCTTCATCCATGTTTATTAGTACTGCTAGCATAACATTCACTACTTGGCCTTGGGTTACTTCTTTTGGTAAGCAATACTGACGACCATTTTGCGAATCAAATGCACCTAAGATATACCCTACTGCTATATTTTGTTTATCGTTTGCGATTAGCTCCATGATTTTCTCACCACTGATGAATCCAGCGGCTACTGGCATGTGGCATGAAAACAAGACAGCTGTTGATGCTAACAGTGCTAGTAATAACTTTTTCATTTGTTTATCTCCACCATTTTGTTTATAACACGCTCTGCGAATCTACGGTATGTACCTGCGTTGTAGATGTCAGTGTATGGCATTAGGATTGTCACTTGATCAGGGGTTAATTTTTTGATGTGCCTTTCGGTGTATGTCGTTTGGAACTCTTCAATCTCTTTCAAGATGTGTCCTACAGGATTAACGATTTGACCTGCCTGTTTAGTTGGGTCTGTTTGTTTGTGTGCAGGTATTGAGGTTTGCATTAGATTTCCTTACGGTAGAATGTGTTTAATGTTTCAAAGTCACCATTGTTGTGTTTCTCTACAACTACTGATGTTCTTACAGCTTGAGACCCTAGTACCGGGTGACCGATAGCGAATACATGCGCTACCTCTACGATAGCGTCTCCATAGATTCGGTCTTCAAAGATTGCTGTTCCTTGGTATTCTACGATTGGCTTACTCATTATTTGATTCCTTTAAGGTCAGTTAGTAAAGCAGTTACTTCTTTGATTTTCTTTCTCAATCTACGGTTTTCATCTTTCTTTACGTTTAGTACTTGGAAATGTAGTTCCCCTTGGTATGTACCTTTTTCACTCCTATCGTAGTAGTACGGGAGTACTGCTTTGTTGAGGGTCAACGAGATTGTTAGCTCATGCAGCTCTGCACGTAGTAGCTTTCGGATTAGTGCTGCTGCTTTTAGGTGTGATGGTGAAAACATGGTTATTCCTTTATTTCTTTAAATATGAAACCGTCGCATTTTGGTAGTTTGCTGCATAGCTCGATATCGTCTTCTCCTATGCATCCTACGCAGTTAGACATCGTTTCGCCTGATGCTTCTATCTTTGATACTTCGAATGACTTTAGTATTCGAATTGTTACTATTTCACCGATATCCATATTATTTAGCTAAGTATAGTGCTATACGGGTTGACAGTGTTAGCTGTTTACGATAGTAGGTTTCTTCTTCATTTGTTCTTTCTACAATACCTAGGGCTGACATTAAGGCGTGGGCTTGTTGTAGCTCCTCTTCTGCTTTTGTTCTACCGTCTTGGGCGTATTTGAGTGACTGTTCGGTATCTTTGATCTTCTTTTCTAGTTCGATAATCTTTGTAGCTTGCGTTTTACGGAGGTTGTACAGATCAACTACCTGATCACTGCTTAGTTCCATTTGAACTGTTTCATATTCTGTACCGGAGACTACGATTGTGATTGAACTCATGATTATTGCCTTTGTGTCGTTTAAAAAAAAATGAAATACCCCAAACTATTATTAGTCTGGGGTCTTTTATGACTTAATTAAAAGTCGTCATTGCTGTTGTCTGTCTCACCTTCATCACCATCGATTGAATCAAAGTCAACCTTTGGCTTGGACACATACTTGATCAATTCAGTAACTTGTACTGCTGAGAGCATGATTGATGTACCCTCTTTAGATACCTTACCATTTGGCAACATGATTTTGTAAGGCTTAGTCATAACCATGACGTTACCTGTAGAACCATTACCTACAGTACGTGAATCAAGGTCTTTCTTTTGTGCATCAACACAACGTACTTTAGCCGCATCTGTACCATCAGCTTTAATGGCTTTCTTCTTCAGGTTCACTGAGATAGTCTTACCATCAGCGAGAACCTTCACCTTACCAAATGCAGAGAGTTCTTTCTCACGCTTCTTAGGAGCCTGAATCTGGATCTCAAATTGTGGAACTCCGAAAGGCTCTACTGCTTTGTCCAGCTTGAGCCAGAACAATTGAACGTCTTTGATGATTACGTTGGTGGTGGTGTTGTTTGCTTGTGTCATAATATATCCTATTGGTTTGTGTTTGTTTAAAGAGAGAAAAGATTAGGTACGATTTCACTTGAATGTTTGTCTATCATACTCCTAGATGTTATCTTATAGGTACCGCCTAGCTAGAATTCACTAGAGCCGGAACCTATTAGAATAACTTTATAAAGGAACCAATATGGCATATGCCGATACCGATCCCGCTAAGGGTGCCGCTGGACGCAAAATCGCAGCAGCTTCTCTTGCTAATCTCAAGATGATCACCTCTGATACAGCTCGTGAGATGCAACAACGCAGCACTGCTTCAAGACTCCACAACATAGAGGTTGCAGCAGAATTGAAGATTAACGCTAAAGCATTTAGTAAGGTCATGGCTGATCTTCCTACACTCTCTCCACTTGATATCCTTCGGATGGCTATCCATCAGGCTATGGGCAAAGACAATTGGGAAGATGCAGCTCGATATGCCGCCATGTTAGCTGAGTATGAACAGCCTAAGTTAGCTCGTCTGGAATCCACTGTGACTAATCGTACAGAAGACATGACTGACGAACAGCTTCAAGCTATTATTAACTCAGAGAATCTCTCCTAGAGATACCCTTTGGATTACTAACCTAGATTATATAACCTTATTGTTGTTCTTTTTATTAAAGAATCTTAAGGATAGTAATCTAGGTTATATAATTTAAAGAACCTCTCTTATAGGTTCCGGCTAGTTCTCACGATTTTATTTTTGTAGTACATTGGCTCACCGATCTCATGAAAGGACATGTTGTGTATTTGTGCATCGCTGTCTAAGTGATTTACATAGTTCTCCCAAGCATTCTCGACTGAATACCCTGTAGCTACCATTTGGTAGTCATCACCACAACTGTTTTGGCATACACATACGAATGTTGTCATTTTAGATTACCTTTGCTGAGATTAGAGTGTCACCATCGTAGGTTAGCTCTAGGTTTGGTTTACGGCTTGTGTTCAAGTTTTTGAGGAATAGTGTGCTGACGGTTTCTTTGTTCACCCAGAATTTAAGTGTTTCTAGATGTGGTTTTACTCGGAAGGTGAACTCTTCGCAGCTTACCCTGCGAATATCTGATGGTACTCTGTAAGGAATTACATCTTGCCATTTAGAGCTTGCTCCCCAATTTTCAGCTTGTTGCTCCTTACTGATGAACTCGATTGTTTCACCTTCTAGGTATCGTTGTGCGATGTTGTTGTTAAAGCCTTTGTATTCTTGTGTCATGGTTATTTACTCCAGTTAATGATTTTGATATTTGTTGCTGCAATAGCCGACATACAGATTGGACAAGGTTTAGCTAGTAGTAGCTCACCCTTAGTATTTGTTCGTATGACGTCTATCCTGTATGCCTTCGTGATGTCTTTACACTTCACTATAGCTGCTATCTCAGAATGTAAGTAAACCTTACTTGTCAATCCTAACTTTGATGCGTGGAGTGACTGTAGAGGATGTGTCTTTGAGTAACTGTTTTGGCCTACTGCTAGTACTCTTCCCTTTCTGTCGTATATTATTGATGATAGTCTCTGCTGATTTTTCAAGGATTACCTCACCTTTCGCGTTCATGTGGCCTACTACCTTAGCTTTTCTTCTGGTGAACATACACTGCATACCACATCTATCTACGTATTTCTTATCAACCTCTAATACGGTTACTCGCATACCCGTTGAGATGATACCTCCTAGGTCTTTCTTCTTCCACCAGCTATGTAGGTCTTTCTTGTTTGTTGTACCACACACTTTCTTGTAGTCTAGATCCTTTTGTAGACCATCCGCTTGAGGACATGGTAAGTTACCCCAATGGAAGGTATATTTGTATACATCACCATTACGTCCTGTCATTACGCATTCTGGATCTTCTACTCGGTAGATTCTCATTGCATTCTCCTGAACTCGTAGTTACTTGTTTTGAACCCATTAGGTGTCTCGTCATACACTTGGGATGGATCTATGAACATGTAGTCTTCTGCGAAGCCTTCTTCATTTATACCTAGATCAACTAAGTTTGACTGAACCCTTCTAATGTAATATATGATAGTTTTCATTTTTGAATACCCCTTACTATTTTTACTGCAACGAGTTTACCATCGAGGAAGTGTTTCTGAATACCTGTCTCAGGATCAAATACAACTTGTTCTCTTGCTTTGGCTCCTGCTTTGAGCCTTGCCATCAGAGCATCAAAGATTTGTTTAGCGGTATCTTTAGATGTGTCCATGTTTGTTCCAGTATGCTGTTGCTGATGCCTCCCAACGAGCCATCATTTGGTGTGCTGTCTCTTTGCTGTAGTCGATTACTTTGTCTTTCTGTTGCTCCTTGTAGTACACTTCGGCTAATTCATCACGAGTCTTGAGGTATAGCTTTTTGTAGACTACTGCTGCAACAACCTCATTGTTGTACTGCTCGATCTCCTGTTCGAGAGCATCTATTGCAGCACACCACTCAGGTACTTTGTCGATTGACGGGATAGTGTGGTACTTGAGTGTGTTGAGAACGGTTCTTAGGTTATCGCTCATGGTGTGTTCCTATTT
>Ga0208795_1000914_pt1 | contig 14068 bp, 18 predicted proteins | sample CB_VirMetaG_6_FD_184541 | JGI IMG/M metagenome (GOLD analysis project Ga0208795, IMG submission 184541) | Freshwater to marine saline gradient viral communities from Chesapeake Bay - CB_1508_2 Viral MetaG (SPAdes) (version 4) | ecosystem: Environmental > Aquatic > Marine > Coastal | place: USA... | reverse complement strand
AAGCTGTATCGGGCGTCCTTCGGATAACTTGTTGGGGATACTAGCGTAGGTAGAGACGCTGATTCGGGTAATATTCAAATCAGACTGGGTAGTGACATTGCCCTCGCCTGTACGTACAACATGCTCCAGTAGGTCAATAGTGTCGGCAGGGAGAGCGTAAGTGGCTGTTCCATCTACTAAATTTATGCTGCCTTCTTCGATGGTCCACATGTTGATGCCACGGTTCTGCCACTCAATAGTTAGCAGGTTCATGGACCGACGAGCGGTACGAAGATCATAACCAGAACGCATCTCACGACCGGCACGTTCCCACGCTTCTTCCGCAATCTCGGTGAAGTCCATGTTAAATGTTGCTGTGCCAGATGTAGCCATCTACTTTTTCCTCTTCAGTGGCTTAACCCGTTTAGGCGCCCCTGCTGGTTGCCCTAGCCGCTTTTTCTGCGCTATACGGGACTTTTTCTCTGCCGCAGTCATCTCGCCGGAAGTCTTAGGCGTTTTACTAGAGACACGCTTTGTTGGCCTACAGTACGGGGTTCCCCGCTTCTCGCCCTTCTGACGCCCGCATTCTTTGCCTGTCCGGACATCCTTCCAGTCTTCCTTGAACCACCGCTTTAGGGCGGCCCCTTTTTTTGTCTTACGAACGGCCACGGGCTTTTGCCTTCCTGCATTTGGCTATAGCACCTGAAGCGTAGGCGGAGGGAAAAACTTTATATTGAGACTTAACCTTACGGTAGCAGTCGTCTTTCACCGTGCCGCCTTCTTTAAGGGCCATGGGTTTGATTTTCCCCATGCCTCTGCATCGCATCATGGCTTACACCATCTTACACTTAGTGCGACCACGCTTTGCACAACCGTCGATCTTACCGCCTTTTTTGTATCCCATGACCTTGCCGCCGCCCATCATTTTCTTTGCGCCAGTCATACCACCTTCTTTCATTCTTTTAGTTCCGCAACCAGCCATACCGCCACTCCTAAATTTACGGCCTCTATCGGCCTCAACATAATCTTCACCCACGCTCTGTGGGATTCCTACCTTTTCGGCAAATTCGGGGTTATTGGCCACCGCCGCCATCAGGTTGTGCTGTTTCTTACTCTTGCTAGGCATCGTTCTTACCGCCTTTCAGCGCTACTATTTGCCCAGAGGGTGCTTCTTCCATGTAAGCCTGTATTATCAAATACAGTTCCTCTACCTCTGCGGGTGAATAGGTGCCTTTTGAAGCCTGTAAAATGGATAAAAAAAGTAAAGGTATAGGGATGTCATCCCCAGCAAACTCGTCGAGCTCATCCAACTCGTCCATACCTAAGTCCTTGATTTTACTACCATTTTACCTTATCGGCCCAGTAAGCCGCGCTCATCTTACCCTTGGCAATATTCTTACCGTGTCTGGCTTTGAACGATTTGCGCTTGGCTTTCATCCGTGCAGACTCGCCCTTTTTGGGCTTACCCGCAGTAGAAGCACCTTGCTCACCAAACCGAATGATCTTCTCCTTCCCGCCTTCACAAGCCTTAACTATGTGAGACTTTTTGGGGTGAGAAGGAGTTCTCTTCGGCTTGTTACAAGCCATCGCTTTCTTGTCAACTTGCTTAGCCACAGAACACCGTCACATTAGTAATGTTGGTCAAGGTCATAATAGCAAAATCTGTCTTGTTGCTACGGGTAGTCAAGATACCAAGGTCAGGAATCGTAACACTATCCGAGAAAGACGCTGCCGAAGTAGGCGTGTCAATCTGCAAAAGCAGTGCACCAGAGGTGCTATTTACATTGAACTTGATAGAGCCAGCAGACGCCGTACCTACGTAGTACAGGCTCTTAATTCTAGTGCGTGGAAGCGCCAGAGAACCCGTAGTACCAATGCTTACGTTAGTAGCTGAAGTAGCACTTGCTGTTATGCTTGCAACGTAGGTGTAAAAGTTAGTAGAGCTAGCGGTATCAGCATCAACACCCGCCACTACTTCCGTAGTGTAAGCCCCAGTAAGATCGCCAACCTTAATACCCACAATCGTAAAGTCTGTGCCCACGTTGTCGCCCGCACAGGTAATCAGGACTTTATATCCCGTACCGTACGGACTGACATCGTTGGTCAACAGCGCAAGTGAGCCTGCACTAGTAATAGTAGCGGCGGCTCGAAGCAGTGTAGCGCTTGTAGAGGGCGTTATCGCCCAAATATCTGAACTAGACATAAGTATTCACCTTATGACGGAGTTACAGCATTAGTGCCGTCGGCGTCAACCCAAGTGTCAGCGGCTGCATCGCCAGTTGCGATTTTCAGCTTGCTATTTGTTGTGTCAAAGACGATGGTGCCAACTTCTTTGTCGGAGGTGTTTACAGCGTCAGTAATGTCAGCGATTGCAGCGGCGGTCGTGCTATAGAGGATCACGTAGCCAGTTCTAGCGTCGATGCCGCCAGTAGTATTGCCTTGAAAGCCGTTAGTCGAGATGACTGGTCCGGTAAAGGTAGTATTCGCCATTCGAGAATTCCTCACATGCGAGTTAATTTTGGGGTGTATCTGTCTGCATGTCGTCAGCCGGGACTGTCAGATACACCGGATGACCCCGGTATAGTTACTATACACTATTTCGGACGTAAGTGTGCAAGACTTAAGCAAAAAAAGACCCGCCGGTAGCGGGCGGGTCAAGGTCTCTAAGGGAGATAAATGATATGAAACAACTATCCGGTACTACCATATCACTCAGCATTGTTTTGGTAAATGGTTTTAATCCACCACATAAACATGTCATCCCCTAGGGTATGTTTCATGGTATTCACGCGGTTCGCCACCAACTGTACGTTTTTCCGTGCGTATGGGCCTTGCGGGTTTATACGGTCTATTGAGGCATTGAAATCTTTTTTCTTACCGTCCCCAGCTTTGCCGTCTCTTTGGTGGGTCATAACGACGCCAGATATAGCACATCGCCCCCCTTGTTCGTGCCATAGAGCTATAACGTCTTCTGCGGTCAGGTCAAATTGAACACCCTGCTTGTTTCGTTGGGATTTTAATTGCACGCAAAGGACGTTTAGGAAAGCTTCAGGGCTAGAAGAAGCCTTTTTTGCTCGTTTGGCGAGGATGCAGGTATTACAAACACGGCGTATGCCCCGTGGGGTATGTTCAAACTCAGATATAAGTTTGGTTTCACCGCATTCGGTGCAGGTACGGGTGGTTTCAGATTTGGCTTTAGGCATATACACCCCCTACTAACCAAAAAAGAAAGGGGGCCTAAGCCCCCAATCCTAGTACTGCTTTTCTTCTTAAGAAGAACCGGGCGAACCGAAGATGCCCAGCGGGTCAGATACACCGAAGCTGTAACGCTCACGGGCCTTGTACCGGCTGTTTCCGGTATCGAAATCGGCATCCATTGAGGTTTGCATCGGGGTGCGCACGAAGTGCTTCAGACCGTTAGGTACGTCAGTCATCAAGAACCAAGCGTTGGTATCAGTCAGATAGTGGTTAACAGTGTAACCTTCTGGAATTGAACCGTTTGACTTGATTGCGTTGATGTCGTTATCGGCTGTAGCCACACGCAGCTCAGTATCCAACAGGCGGGTAGCAACGAATTGCAGCGCAGGTGGGATAACCAGCTTACGAGGCTTGGCAGCGATAAGCAGACCGCGCTCATCAGTCCAACCAGCAATCTGAATTACAGCAGCTTCCAGAGAAGTCTCGTTCAGATCGGCGCCGGTAGTAGGACGGTTTGAGTTGGTACCACCAGAAACAAGCGGGTGGTCAGTCGCACACAGCACTTTGCCGTCACCATAGGTGGGGTTACCACTGCCAGTAAACGCAGTATTAAGGATAGCAGCACCCTTAACTTGCTTAGTGTACGCCATTGCACGGGCCAGAGCCTTCGTATAACGAGAAGACAGAGAATCGTAGAGGTTATCTTCGATTGCTTCTTCAGTCAGCGAAAAGCCCATTGCGATTGTTTCGTGGGTGTATCGAGCAGTCCACGCTTCTTGGGCGTTGTCGTAGTCGATGGCGGAACCTTCACCCTTAACAGGTGCAGCGCCAAAGCCGGACAACTTGGTTTCTTCCTCGAAAGAACGGTCAGAAGACTCGGTCTCGAAGATTTCAGCAGCCTCGTCACCATACTTCTCGTATTCGAGACCAAATAGGGCGTTAAGCCCCGGTAATAGCTCCTTAAGGAGTTGCGCTCTTGAAATAGCCATTAGTCAATACTCCTTATATACCGACGTTGTTAGTCATCTGATGTGCGCCGGGGTTGAACTTAACCAGAATATCTGGGTTTGACTCGGTCAAATCAGATACCGCCGCTACAACACGGAATGCGGCAGCAGTGGTTACAGTCGCGCCAACGACAGCAGAAGTGGAGTTACCGGTAGCTGTGTCCCCAGTAGATGTGGTTTGAGCGGTAGTGAAGTACACATTCGCACCAATATCAGACTGGTCCATAGCAGCGTTAGCTTGGCATTGGAACAGCACGTTGGGGTCGTCAACAACGTAGGCTTTGATAGCTCCGCCGTTAGCAGTACCGCTGGGGTAATACTGGGCAAAGATAGTCTGGCCTTGGGCATTGACATATTCACAGCCGACGAAAACGCCGATTGCGCCCACACCACTGGTACCACTAATAGAATTAGAGGTCAGGTCAGCACCTGTACCAGTAGCAAGGGCAATATAACCGTCCGCACCGATGATAACGACTTGGCCATAGAACAGGTTAGTCGCTTCACCCGCAGGGTCGATTAGGTACTGAGTAGTAGCGCCCGCGTAGGGCATACCGTCAGCACGTTTTACAGGCTTAAGCCCGTAAGGGGTTGAAGATGTAGCCATTGTAATAGCTCCTAAAATTTAGTTTCCAGAGCCGAAAGTAACCTTCGTTTTTCTCTCGTGAAACAAGGGCATACGAGGGTCATTCTCGCGCATCAAGTTATTGTCCACGGAGCGCATCTGCGATTCAGTCAGTTGCTGATAATACTCGCTACGCTCTTGGACAAGCTCTTCTGGGGCCTTACACAGCATCAAGCCGCCCACAATAATATTATCCTTAAACCGCGCATCCGCTACGGCATCGGTAAATATCTCGGGGTGGTCCGCCGCTTTTACTGGCTCCCAGCCTTCGCGTATTTTCGAGGAAATATTAGTAGCGTCAGACTGACCATTAGTCGATATACGAACCCAACGGTATACATAACCGTCTTCCGGCGTGGGGTTTGGCAACACTTCAGGTCGCGTCCAAGCCTTTTTACGAACGTCTTTGCGCTCGCGGGTTTCCAGTTCTCTATCAAGTCTATTCTGAGTCATTATTGCTTCCTCATAAGTGCAGCCTGTTGTTTGGCGTAATCTTCCAGCGATACCCCAAGTTTCTTTGCAATAGTAATCTGTGATTGCGTTAACCTAATTTTCTTCGGTGCTGTGCTCCGCGTAGCGGGTGCAACCACGTTACTAGACTTTTTCTGTGGTACCTCTGGTTCATCCTCCCCGTCATCAAACTGTTCGGGGAAGACTTGTCGCATACGAGAATCAATCCTCTCGTAGTATTCATCTGAGCGAGGGTCTACCCCCTCGTTAACTAATTTCGTGTGCAACCCGTAAGCAAAAGCTGTCATTTCGGGGTCGCCTTCTGGTCCGTCTCCAAACCATGTGTTCTCATCCGCCCATTTAACAGCCTTTTCATCACGTTGTATGGTAGGCTGTGGCGGTGCAACTGCTTGTGATTGAACAATATTTTCTTGCTTTTGTAAAGTTATATTTTCTTTAGCAGGAGTAATTTTAAGTTTTAAGCTATTTACTTTATCAGCACGTATTTGCGCCGTGTTTAGAAGCTGCTGAGCTTCAATAATTGCATCGGACTCCCCGGACTCATACGCTTGTTTATATTTTTGTTGCGCAACGGCGAGTTCAGATGCTACTTGCTTTCTAGCAGATTCAATCAACGCATTGTGGCTTTCGTCTGTTTTATTTTTAAGTTGTTGATTTTCTTCTACTAATTGCCTCGCGTATTGCTCTAAAGCCTCACGCTCACGCATCGCCGCTTCTTTGGCTCTACGCTCATCGTGATAAGTCTTAGACAACGCTTTCAGGCGTTTCTGTACTTTTTTGCCGTAGCTTTGCAGCTCATCGTCCGTCACATCTTCTGGCGGAGACGCTTCTTTGCCCCGATCTTCAGGAGGTGTATCGTCTTCCACCTCAATTTCTAAATCACCCGCTTTGATGGTACCCCCATCTTTGCCGGGCTTCTTCATGTCTTCACGACCAACAGCCGCTTCTACTTCTAGGGTGTCGTTATCTTCTTCGGTATCCACCTCAAATTCTGCGGTGGTTTCTTCTTTATCTGGGTCTGGGAAATCAAACTCTACTTGTTGCCTAGGCATTGTTTACTCCTTATGCGCGAGATATAGCTCTCGGGTTTGGGACGACCGCCTGTATCGAATCGTCGTTCATTAGCCGGTACTCTTGCCTGCCTAACTTAAATCGAGTGCCGGTGTTTGCTCGGAACATCACATAATCCCCGGTTTTACACCAAGGTCCTGTGGGGAACCGGTCTTTATCGTTATAGGCTTGTTTGCCCATATCAAGAACTAGCCCAATAGTAGAAAGGATGTGCTCATCACGAAGAGTCTGACTGGACTTAACCAACCCCGAATCCCCGTACGTTTCCTCTACATTAGGTAGTGCTATAAGGACGTGATAGCCCGTTGGTTTGGGTATCGCCTCCTCTAGTTCTTTCTGTTCTTGCTCCTGCTTAGCTATTTGCTCCGCCCTTTTTACTTCAAGCGGGGTAAGCTCAAGTGCTTCAGTCATCGTCATCTTCCATATAGTTGCGGGACAGGTCATTTACTTCTCGGAGTGCGGCGTCTAGGCCCCGTATCACGCCACACACTTCCTTGTACCCGGCAAAGTCTTTAGCCCCACCTGAGTATAAGAAATCTTCGCTAGAGCTTTTCAACTCTGTAAGTTTTTGATTTAGCACGTCAAAGACGGTTTTTGCCATTATCTACCTTGCCCCCTGTAGGGTTTATAGTTTCTTTTCTGGTGCTTGTTCATCGAAGCTAGCTTTATCTCGCCGTTACCGATGCTGGTACCTTTCTTGGCCTTGTGCAAGCGTAGCGCCTGTGCTGCTTCTAGGGTCTTTTTAGCCACGTTGTGACCCCCGTTGCTGAGATTTAGCTAGGTCTAGGATTGCTTTAGCCTCATCCAGATCATTTTTAGCCTGTGCCTGCTCTGTTTGAGCGGCTATGCGCGCAGCCTCAATAGTGGCCGTGTTGTCTGCTTTTTCCTTCTCAAGCTGTAGTTTTGCTGCATCCAGCGCCGCATCTGCTTGGTCTTTCTGGGCCTTTCTTTGTTGTTCAGCAGCTTTAAGCTGCAATTCCGCTTGTTTTTGCTGGAACGCAGGGTCTTGCATCTGCTGTTGGGCTTGTTGCTGGGCTGCTGCGGCTTGTTTTTGTTTGGCGAGTTCTATAGCTGCTTCACTCATCAGCCTAGACAGGTTCTCCTCAATAAGCTCTGGCATCTCCTCACCGGGTTGTGGTAGCGGTGCACCGAGCCTTTCTTCAATTTGCCTTCTGTAGCTAAATGCTACGTGCTCGGCTATATGCGCCTTCAACGCAGCGACCACCTGCTGTGCAGCAGGATTTTGCCCAATAAACGCCGCAATCTGCGGGTCTTGTAAAAATGCCTCATGTGTAGCGATATGCGCGTCATGGTCTTGATAAATAAAGGCTTTTACTGGTTTACCTACTAGGACGTTCATGTTCTCGCTAACAGGGTCCGTAGGCTTTATGTCGTCCTTAGTCGGTACGAGCTTGTCGGCGTTCTTAATACCTAAGACCTCGATCATCTGGCGATGAAGCTGCGGGAGGTCGTAGATTTGTGGGGTAGCCTGCGCCATCTGCAACACGGTTTGGTACTGGACCACACGCTGGGCCATCGTGCTGCTGTTGGGATCGCTGACGGGAATTACTTCCACCATGGCGTAGTCGACGCGGCGGGCGCGGGGTTCACCACGGTCAGGCATGTACATGTACTCTTCCGGAGCGTACTCAGCAATGATAGCCCGCAGGAGTTTGAACTCTTGCTTCATCGCATAATGTACTCTGGACTGCACAGCAGCCATTGGCTTGAGCGTACGCTCAAGAAGAGCAAGCGTTGTTCCGACAGGCGCGTTGGCGCTCATGTCAGAGATGTTCATATCCGAGATTGCCCCCAAACGTCGGCCTTCTTCGGTGATCTGCTTCAATAACGCAAGAAGTGTCTGGCTAGGCTCCTTGTAAGGGAGGGGCATAATGTTATCGCGGATACTACCGGAGGGCACATCTACATCACGGAACTCACCGGGGCCGATAGGTGTGTCATCGCCCTTGACTCGCAAGCCACGAGATTTAAGTCCGCCGGGCAGGTTAGATAGGCTTCCAGCATCAACGAGCTGACGAATGAGAGAAGTACCAGCTTTAGCATAGCCGCCAATAATGTGGATGAGTCCAAGTCCATAGAATCCAAAGCCGGGAACATAAACATAATGTACAAAATGTTGACGTTTTAGTGTCAGAGGGTCGTCAGGGTTCCAGTTGCGGCGGATGGCCAAAACTTCCCCAGTGCCCTTCTCAATAGTAACCACGTAGGGTTTAGCGATATTTAGCTCGTCTTCTTCCGCTCCATCAACACCGTCAATAATCAGGTCAGCATGGACCTCAAGTATCGCGTAGCGGTCGTCTGAAGTAATGGACACGCCAGATTGCTCGGCTTTTGCCTCCTCAATATCGCTGAAAAACGACACCGGGTCGCCCAGCTCTATCTCTCGGTAAAACCCAGCAGCCTGTAGTTTGACCAGCTCGTTCTTGGTCTTACGCATTACGTGTGTAACGCGCTCTGCGGACTCAATATTAGAGGCTCCATAAGGCACAATTACATCTTCGGCTGGGATATACAAAGATACTTGGCGACCAATATTTGGGTCAAAATACACCTTTTTGAAGGCTGAACCGGCCAATCCAAGGCTATACAGCATCCTTTCGTGCTCGGGGCGGTACTCCACCATGACCTCAGTCAGCTCGTAGTTCATATCCGCCCTAACGCGGAGGGCGGCATCTTCCTTCTCTTTGGTAATCTCGCCAAGAATCTTGGTCTTGACAGGACCGGCGGCGGGGAAAGTCTCACTCATAGCCTCCGCTTGGAACCGGATTGCCGCTTCGGCCAGCACATTACTGTACACACCACAGGCGTTTTCCCAAGGCTCAACCCTTTCCTCGTAGTTAAACCCTACAACTTCCAAGCCCTTAACGTAGGTATCAGCCCATTCTTTACGGGAAGCTATGTCAGATTCGACATAACCAACCAAATCACTGGCAATCTCGCGGAGTTGCCCATCGTCGAGGTATTCGGCTAAGTTCGCATCGAACGGCGCAGTTTCTAGGGTTTCGTCAACTTCTTCGCCAAAGCTAATCTCGATGCTGCCATCCTCAAGTTCAACCATCACAGGGAGGTCGCCTTCGGTAACAACGTCAATACCCACCATAGCGTCGGGCTGCTCCATTTGCGCCATATCCTGCCCAAAATCCTCGATACCCTCGGGTGTTTGGTACAAACCTTTCTCAATCGCCATGTTATCGGCCTCTTATAAAATCTATAATTCTGTCTATGGTTGATGGTTCTTTAGGGGGAAGAGACCGAATAGGCATTCTGACGCCGTATTCCTCTGTTACTTCAGGAGTTATAAACTCTGTAAGCTCTTCAATAAAATCGTCATATCTTGGAAGATTTAGTGACCGAGCAAACGGCGCTTCTGGGTTATTAGCAGCGTCAATAAAGTCATGTTGTCTTCTTGGCGGCATCACCGGTGTTTCGCCTCTTTCCTCTAAAAACCTACGAACAACCGGGCTGTCAAAACCTTTATGTTGTAGCTCATGTGCTATAATCCTTGGAAGCGAATCTATTTCCCCTGTACTAGATTTGAATCCCTCTGGGGACATATATTCTCGTTCCATAGGACGTGAGGAACGGCCTAAATTACCATGAAATACAGTTACATCTTTGCCTCTTCTTGGAGGGTTAGATGGGTCTACAAACTCTAAGATAGAAGTTGTATCCACCAAATACGGTTTTGTACTATCTGAAGGTATGTACTCTCCAACTACGCTAGGTAACCCCCCTTCGGGGGTAAAAAAGGTTCTTATACCAGCAAAATTTTCAGGATCACCATCACCGTAATAACCTAACGCACTAAGTAGCCCATACTTACCACCAAACCTAAGTTCTTCAGGCAGTTGACGTTGGATTTCCGCCATTATTTCTTGGTCGGCAAACTCCATTGACGCATCAAACGCCGCACGTTGCTCGGGGGTTAGACTAGCCAGCCACCTTTCAAATTTTGTTTTCTCTGCCATTAGTAATACCCGCCGCGCCGCCTGTATAGCGGTTCGTCTTCCACCTCATCTGTAGGTAAGCGTATAAAGCCGCCTTTCCTAAACCGCGCCAACGCTAGGGACACAGAGTCCACATAGTCATCATGCTCCCCCGCAGGGAAACTGGCAACTTCATCAATTACTGCTTCAGCCCAAGACCTATCAGGTGCCCACACCATGCCAGAGGCGAACAAGTCTGAGACCGCATTTAGCCTCGTAATCTTGTCGTTACCCTTTGTGGGGGTAAACTCCTGCACCGGTATGCCCATCGCCCGCATCTCGTATATCAGCGGAGACCCTGATGCCTTCTTTTCTACAATGAGGCTATCCGGCTCCCACTCTTCATACTGTTCGACCGCTTTGCGCTTAAGTGTAGGAAACTCCATCCTGTCTCTAAACGCGTTAAGCAGGATAATATTTGCCTGCGAAACTCCACTCTCGTCTGGGTGGTAGAACACACCCCACGTCGTACACGCCGAGTAGTCCGACCTATTAGTCTTCTCGAACGCCGTGTCCCACGACTGCACGATGAAGTCTACTGGAGGAGGGTCGTCTTTCTCCCACGTCCTCCACCACTCACGTTTAACTATGGCAGATGTCTCGGATGTCGGCTCCTGCTGATACTGAGCCATCCACTTGCTGTTTGGCAGTTCTTCTTTTAGCGCAGCAAGCTCATCTTTCGACCAAAACTCCGGCCATAGGGGGTTACCACTAGGCATAAGTGCAGGAAATTCAATAACTTCCCACTCGTCCCCACCCCGTTGAGCGCTAGCTTTAAGCACTCGTGCCGTCAAATCCCGCAGAGACCACCGCGTCATAACAATAACGATGGCCCCACCCGGCTGAAGACGCTGACGAGGGCCTGATGTGTACCACTCGTAGGTCTTGTCGTATATGTCCGGGTTCGTCTCCGCTAACGCCGCCTCTTGTTCTGAGTGCGGGTCGTCGATAATCAGTAGATCGGCACCCTTACCGGTAACCGCACCGCCAACACCGATAGCGAAATAGTCTCCGCCCCTGCTCGTATTCCAGCGCCCTGCCGCTTTACTGTCCGAAGACAGGTGTAAATCAGGAAATATTGCGTGGTAAGCGTCCTGATCTACCAGATTCCTTACTTTTCGACCAAAACCTACCGCCAATTCAGCGGTATGAGAGGTCTGAATGACCTTTTTGTGGGGAAATTGACCCAAAAACCAAGCAGGCAGAAGGTAACTAGCAAACTCAGACTTAGTATGACGAGGAGGCATATTGATAATAAGACGCTTACACTCGCCCCGAGCCACTCGTTCAAATGCTTCAGCCATCCGCGCATGGTGCCTACCGCTAATAAACGTAGGCCACATCTGCTTGGTAAAATCCAAGAACCTAGTCTGGGCCTTTTTCTGCTTCTTGAGCTTTTCTAGCTGCTCAAGTTCCGCCAATATCCTTTCCTGCTCCGGCTGCGAAAGCAAGGGCAGTATCTTTGGTATGTCCTGAAGAGAAATATTGTCAAACGGCGTCGTGCTCGTCATTCGACTCTTCTTCCTCTAGGTTAATTTCTTCTACTTCTTCTGTTTCTTCGTTGTCTTCGTCGTCCATTACAGCGATGCCTAGCAGCTCGTCCAGTTCTTCCTCGGATGCCCCGCCTGCTGGAGTTACATCTACTACAGTAGCATTAAGGAGGTTTTTAACTCGCTCCTTGATTGCCTTCTCCAAGTCCTCTGGACTCTTGTAGTTGATCGTTATCTCGCTGCGCTCGGTGAATATACCGATGTCGCTATGCTTGCCGAGAAGCTCAAGTGCTTTCAGCTCGTACCTTGGGTCGCCGCAGTCAGCGATTTCCATAAGTTTGTTCGTAATGGCGGCACGCGCCTGAGCCGCATCCATAGCAAGCTGGGCACCGTACGTGCGAAGAAATGCAGCCGCAGCAAAAGCTGTGGTCTGGTTTGTAAGGTTGGCGGGCTTTTGCGCTTTGGCAACTGCCTCTAGCAATTCTTTCTCGCGGGCTATGTCGCCCTCGGAGATGTCCAAAGAGGCACCCAGTTCTACTTGTAGCTCTGCTGTATTTCCCGCGACTGCTATCTCTTCTAGCAAATTAGCCGGTTTATTGTCCGACAGATCATAGGGCAGCGGGTGGTCCTTTGTAGGTTCCACTTGTACAACAGACATAGGTGCAGGTATCCAAAATACCGAATTTTGTAAAGTCTAACATATAGTTACGTAATATCAACCTGTCTTACAGAAATCAAAAAATAATATTGCAGAATTCAAACAGGAGGTTTGGGTCCCCTGACGGGGGGTGTTTCCTGTGCGGAGGGGGTGGGGTGCGAGGTAGGCGGGGGTAAAAAAGAGGGGGGTGGGGGTAAGTCATTGATTTTATTGGAGAAAGTGGTGGGGAGTTGTGAAAAGTGGTGGTTGGTTGTGCATATTATTATGTATATTGCTGCCCACCCCCCTATTTGACGATAAGGGGGTTGCCCACCCCGTACCACTATTTGATGCGTGTTTTTAATTTCGTGGTACTATATATGTAAGTGAGAGGTTCATCTCTCACCTACGTAGGGATTTCCCTACGTTATCCCATCGCTGTTGCTAAACGTACCACGTCGCATTCTTTTATAACGTACCACGTCGCATTCTTTTATAACGTACCACGTTATAACTAGCGCCACGTGTACCACGTTATGCAATAGCTAAACTTACAACGTAGGGAAATCCCTACGTTTAAACAAAGGAAAAGAGACAATGACTAAAACTACTCAGATCAAAACTAACAAGCGTGCAATCACTTTGGCGATTAGCAAATTCACTAACGCATATGAGGCAACTGGCAAGGCCGCGCTGTCAATCGATGCCAGTGCTAAAGAATTAGGAGCGGCACTTGATAACAATGGTTTGGCTATGCTGGTAACAGTAAGTGCAAAGGATGATGCAAAGTATGAAAATTGGTTTAAGACGTGGGGGGCAATATTTGGCAATGACGCGGACGTAGTACAAAAAACCTATGACGCGTGTCGCGAAGTTATCGACGCGTTGCGTAAAAAGCATACCGCGCTTTTGAAAGCCGGATTAACTACTGAGGCATTTAATACCATGCTTCAGCGCGTGCGAAAGCATATGTTCCTTTCGAAAACCGATAAGAATAAAAGTAAGGATGCTAGAAAACGTGCTACAGATAAAGCCAATAAATCACTATTCCACAAAGTACAAAAAGCGAGACCACAAACTAAAAATGGCGGCGGCAAAAGTAGCACGCCTAAGATTACTGCTAGCACTTTTGATGCAAAGTGCGATGCGCTCGCTAAAAAGTTAGAAGTGGTACAAAAAGCCTTTGCGCCTATCAACGCATATATAACTGATACACAAGAGGAGCGCGCGATAATAAAAGCATCTAGCAACATTACCGCGTCGATCTCTGAGTTAATTGAATCACTTGAAGCAATCAGGGGGGCCAAATAAATGAATGGTAATTTTAGAATCAAGCATCGCGCCTGCTTCACTAAAAAGCGTAAATCTAAAAAACTCAAAGCGCATGATGCGCATCTAAGAAACACGCGGCCATGGCCGCCGCGCGTATAACGTACCACGCGTCACACATTACCCTGCCGGACCTCCGGCAGGGTAATTTTTTTGTGCCTGTAAAAAGCACCCGAAAATCGGCCCGATCGGCCCCAGATCGACAACGTAGGGAATCCTTACCTTGTCTTAGATCATCATAACAAAATGATGAT
>Ga0208795_1000909_pt1 | contig 14112 bp, 16 predicted proteins | sample CB_VirMetaG_6_FD_184541 | JGI IMG/M metagenome (GOLD analysis project Ga0208795, IMG submission 184541) | Freshwater to marine saline gradient viral communities from Chesapeake Bay - CB_1508_2 Viral MetaG (SPAdes) (version 4) | ecosystem: Environmental > Aquatic > Marine > Coastal | place: USA... | reverse complement strand
TATATTTTTAGACTGCCAAGGTCATTTTACAATACAAGGTTTTAAAGACGGTGAATATATACATTCATGGGATAAAAACCGCTGGGAGCGTCTCCGCCGTGATGGTTGGATAGATGTTTGGCGCCACCGGAATCGCACTTCAATTAAATACAGTATATTCAAAACATCGTTCAAGTGTCAGCTTATGATAAAGCGTATATATCGCATATTATTAGCTGAAGAAGATATTCCTACTACTGAATCAAACATTTTTTACAAAAACAAAACATATACGGATAAAGTCTTTAATAAGGCTATAGATGATATGATTAAAGACAAAAACAGATGAATATACCAATCACTAAACGAGTTATGACTGCAGGCAACAAAAAAGGATGCGGATGCCCTTCGGGATGTAATTGCGGGAAAGCTCCTGCAAAAAAAGCATTAGTAGGCAACCAAGACCAATTGCCTATGGCTCTGCAAAATGAAATTAAAGCGGAACCGGAAGCTGCTGCTAAAATGTGGGGCGCTGCAAAGGTTGCACATGGTAAAAAAAGCTCTCCAGTTAAAATGGGTTGCTACGGTAAAAAGAAATAATGGCATTTAAACTAAAAAGCATAGGGGATGTACTCGGCATGAACGAAGAATTATCTAGCTATAATCATCCCGTGTTTGAAAAAAACTTAGGCCATAATATTATTGCAGAAGCCAATCGCGACGGCACAACCTTTGTAAATAAAAATGCTTCTGAAGCTCAAAAACGCAATGCAATACCTGAAGAGAATGAGCATCATTGTCAAATGCAACGCGGCCAACTTCAGTATGACAATGAAACAATAACTTGGAAAAAAGATACTAAATCTCCGAGTAGGGTATATACAAGAATGAATGGTCATGTGAGAGCAATGGATTCTCCTGCCGATAAAGTAATGGAGGGCGCTCATGGTTTACCATGGGAAGCCGCTGCAAAAAAAATAACTAATTATGGGAAGTAAACCAATTACACAAAGAGCCGGTACTAGATATGGATCAGCACTACCAAACCAAGAAGTAACAGTGGACCCTGAGGGAACTACACCCGCAAGATTTGCGCGTATGAGTCCTCTTAAGAGCGATGGGTATAGACCTGCTTTAGTTATAGGAGCAGGTGAAGCTACTCAAAGAACAATTCCCGGCGGTACGAAAACAGTAACAACAGGCGGAGGCAAGGGCTCAACGGATCATTTGGAAAAAAGTACATCTAGCTTTGTAAATCCTAAGGTGCCTGGCCAAACTTGGGATGAATTTGCAGATGCCGATTGTGGATCTCCTGGTAAACCATATGGCAAGGGGATGTGCAAAGATGTAAGCCCTCCTACAACAGAAACAATACAAGAGCCAGATCAAACAATTGAAATTAAAGGTGAAGATTGGGAAGGCAACCTAGAAAGAGAGGTAATGGGGGATGTTCGGAGATCAAATGCTGCCAGAAAAGATAGACGCGGTTTAACACAATTTCGCCCTCAAGCTGCAAAAGACGCAAGAAAGAGTTGGAAATTTGCTGATGATAAACAAAGAAAACAATTATTAACAGATGCAGGCCTTAGCCCAGACGCTACCAGAAGAGATTATATCAAGGCAAAAAAATTTGAGGCACAGGAAAAAATAACAAAAGGGCATCAAGCACTTTTAGATACACAACTTACTGGCGCTGTAAGAGGCGATGCTCCTGGATCAAAAACATTTAAAGGCACAGAAAATTTACCGTTTGCCGCACAAACACTGGCTGATCAAAGGGCCCAATTACGGGCAACAGCAGAAAAAAATGCTAGAGAACGTATTGCAAACCAAGAGGGAACTGAAACATCTAACAATTCAGGTGATCAAAGTGCTATTGATAATGCTAAAGCACAATATAACAGCAATATGCAGCAGTTTTATGCTGAAGCAGAAAATTCTTTTGGGCAACCGCGTATATTTAGCAAAAGCAATAACTCTCCTTTCCAAATGAGAGGATTTGGATCTAAAAATAAAAAATAATGGCTTACGAACAACTAAACTCACCGTTCCCAAAACTACGTAAAACTACAAAAGGTAAAGGCCGTCATTTCCTAACCGCTAAAGAAGGTGCTGGGATGACAGAGGCTGGGCGTAAAGCTTATAATAAAGAAACAGGCGGTAATTTAAAAGCACCTCAACCAGAGGGAGGGCCACGTCGTACTTCATATTGTGCTCGCTCTAGAGGGCAAATGAAGATGCATAATATTGATTGCAGCAAAACACCAGACAAAAGAATCTGTGCGGCACGTCGTCGCTGGAAATGCTAAACTATGAGTAAGAAACCTTTTAAAGAGACTGCGGTAGGTAAGTTTTTACTTAAAAAGCTACCAGGCGTTGTAACAGATGTGTTGCCAGATAAAGGTGTACTTGGTATTGTAAAAAACCTTATTGACAGCGATGAGTCTATATCGCCAGAAGAAAAACAACGACTAAAAAAAGAACTATATGAAATAGAGGTTGCTGACCGTGATAGTGCGCGCCGTAGAGAAACTGAAATTAAAAAAGCGGGGGGTCAAGACTGGATGATGTTTATCACTGGTATTATTGGTTTGCTTTCTTTTGTTTTTATGATCTACGCTGTTGTTTATATCCCTTCCGTAAGTGAGAATGACTTATTTGTTCATTTGATGGGTATGATAGAAGGGGTAGTAATTTCAAACATTTTCGCATATTATTACGGAACCTCATCAGATAAAAAATAATGGCTAGAATAAGTACCTACCCAATTGATAATAACGTTACATTCGACGATAAGTGGATTGGAACAGATGCAAACGGAAGCGTTACAAAAAACTTTACACCAGTAGGTATTGCTGATTGGATTAATTCAGCAAACGCCGTAGGTATTGCCGGGCAGATGAACTTTAAGTTTCAAGCCGATATAGCGCAAGGTAGATCAGATGGTACAATATCTTTAGATGGTGGTTCAGCCAGTTCTGTAGCTTTTAATAGCCTAACAACAATAAAAGTAAACAAATATAATGTTGGCAATACTTTAATTAACTCGTTTTTACAGGTAATGTTAAATGAGTATGTGTTGCTTTGCAAAATTACTAATATAAACCTTTTCGGTATATATAAGGTTACAAGTATTGTTCAAGACACAGATGAGCCAGATTTTTATGATCTGGGCTTAACGCATGTAACATCAAATGGCTCGCTCGAAGAGGATAAAATTTATGGTCTTATTTCTTGGCCATACAATGCTGCGGAGTCAGGTCTTGCGGATAAACATTATACACATAATCAAAACAGCGCGTCTGCTACGTGGAATGTTACCCATAACTTAGGTAAACATCCGTCTGTCAGCGTGGTATTGTCAACAGGCAAACAAGGTATTGCCGAAGTAGATCATATTAACAATAATTCATTAACTATATCATTAATGTCCGCAGAGAGCGGCAAAGCTTATTTAAACTAAACAAACATGGCGATTCCTTTTTTACAACACTTAGACCTTAAAAGCAAAGCGGAGTTACGTAACGCGCTATTGCATTTGACAACGGAAGCCTCTGCTACGGACGCAGAAGGTGCAATTATTTATGACACGGGCACGAATAGTATTAAATACTACAACGGTAGTGCGTGGGTTAATCTAGATGGCTCTGGAGATATTTCAGAAGTTATAGCCGGAAGCGGTTTAACTGGAGGTGGCAGCAGTGGTTCTGTTACCCTTAATGTTGGCCAAGGTAGCGGTATTGTTGTTGCGGCTGATACTGTATCTCACGCTGACACTTCTAGCGTATCTGATTTAACAGCTAGCTCACGTACCTATGTTACAGGGCTTACTTTTGATACCTATGGTCACGTACAAACTGTTAGCACAGGAACAGAAACTGTTGTTAATACAGATAGATATGTAAATAGTGCTTCATTCAACACATCAAACGGTGAGTTAACTTTACAAAGAGCCGGTAGCGATACAGCTACTGTTGTAGTTGATTTAGACGGGCGTTATCAATTAGCTGGTTCATATGACAACTATGTATCTTGGACAATTTCTGATGGTTCAACTACCCAGCCAATTACAAGCGGAAATACATTACTTGTTGTTTCAGGTGAAGGTATCGACGCTACTGTGTCTGCAACCGACACATTAACAATTGCCGCTGAAGTTGGTACTGCTGCTAACTTAGGGGTTGTTATTGTTGCTCCAGGCGAAGGTATTGATGTTAATTATTCATCAGGTACTGCAACTATTTCAGGAGAAGACGCTACAACAACTAACAAAGGTATTGCATCATTCAATACAAATGATTTCTCTGTATCTTCCGGAGCTGTTAGTATTAAAACAGAAGGTGTATCAAATGATCAATTAGCATTTGACTATGTTATAATTGGTGATTCTACAATTACTTTAGGTGGTACAGATACAACTCTTACTGGGTTAACTGATATTGATTTAACAGCTGCTAGCCATACAATCTTTGATAATGTTGGTGCAAACACGTTAACAATCGGTGCTGCTGCTACAACTGTAGCAATTCCTGGGGATTTAGTTGTAACTGGTACTGTAACAACTAACAATGTTGAAACCGTATCTACTTCTAATGGTGTAATTTTTGAAGGTAACGCTGCAGACAACAACGAAGGTACTTTATTAGCTGGAACACTTACCGCAGATAGAACATATACATTACCAGATGCATCAGGAACAATTGCTCTTACAAGTGATATAAGTGCTGCTGCTCATGATCCTGTTACACTTGCTGGATCTTATGATTATTTAACTATATCTGGGCAAGTTATCACACGAAATCAAATTGATTATACCACTGATATTAGTAACTTACCAACTATCCCAACTGTTAATAATGGGGAACTAACTGTTCAAGGAACTGGTGCTTTAAGTGGCTCAGGAACATTTACTGCTAATCAATCAGGTAACAGTGTAATAACTATTACTCACGCAGATACCTCATCACAGGCTTCTGTAAATAATTCAGGCAGAACATATATTCAGGATATTACCTTAGACACATATGGTCACATCACTGGATTGACATCAGCTACTGAAACCGTAGTAAATACTCAATTAGCTACCGCAGCTTCGCTTATTGATTTAAGCGTGATGAATACGTCAAGCCAAGCAACTATTACTCACAACTTATCGTCTAAAAACTTAATTGTACAAATGTACGATACGACTAGCGGGTTAGTTGTTTTTGCAGATATTGACCACGTAAACAACAATACTATCACAATTACTTTTGCGGACAGTGGAGCAAATATGGTTACTGCCGGTATTGGTGATATTCGTGTAGTTATTATTGATGCTAAAAATGGCCTAACTGATATTACGCCTGGCTACGGAGTATAATATAAAAATTCAATAAATGGCGAATAAGTTTTTAAGTAATATAGAACTTGACGCTGGCTTAATAGATTCAACCAATAGCACCGGATCGTCGGCACAGATATTATCATCTACCGGCTCCGGTGTTAAATGGGTTGATCGACCAGCAGAATCTTTTACAACTGTAACAAAAGCTCTAAATACATTTACAATAGACTTAAGCGCCAACAATAATTTTTTGCTTAACGCAAGCGGAACTTTTTATATAGCGCTAACTAATAGAAGTACTAGTATAGGTCAGTCTGGCACAATAGTTATAAATAACACGGCTGCCACGTCTGGGCAAGCACTGCCTGTTTATATGTATACACCGGAAGGCGCTACAATAGACTGGGTTAATACTAGCGGCGCTATTTCTATAATATCTTATATTGTATTTGAGGAAAATAAAGTGCTTTGCAACTACGTAGGTAATTTCCAATAAATTTAATGTATGAAGCAGATAGGTCTTTCTAGAGTTAATTTGTGGAATACTAGCACTAGCGCTACTACTTCACAATCCACATCTGTGAGCACCGCCACTTCGGCAAATACTTCTGTTTCTACAACAACTTCGTGGACGACAAGTAGATCTACTACTACATCATGGACCACGAGTCAATCAACCACCACAAGCTTTAGTACAAGTGTAACAACTAGCAGATCCACAACTACATCTTGGACAACCAGCAGGTCTACAACTACATCTTGGACAACTAGCAGATCCACCACTACTACGTTTAATACTAGCGTTAGTACAACACGTTCTACCACTACAACCTGGGTAACGTCTAGGTCTACCGTGACTAGTTGGATTACTAGCAGAAGCACTACAACTACATTCAGCACCAGTACGACTACTAGTCATACAACGACCACAACCTGGACAACTACCAGAAGTACGACAACCAGCTGGACAACATCACAATCAACAACAACGGTTTTTAGTACCAGTACAATTACAAGTCGTTCAACAACAACCACGTGGGTAACATCTAAATCTACAACAACCAGTTGGACTACAAGCCGCAGTACAACTACAACATGGGCTACTAGTACCAGCACAAGCCAAAGTACAACCACTACTTGGACAACTACTAGAACGACAACAACTTCGTGGACAACCAGCCAAAGTACTACTACGTCATGGACAACGAGCCAATCGACTAGTCATACTACCACTACAACTTGGTTAACAAGTAGATCAACGACGACTTCTTGGACAACCAGTAGAAGCACAACTACAACATTTAGTACTAGTCAATCTACAAGTCATACCACAACCACAACCTGGGTGACAAGTAGATCAACCACCACAAGTTGGACTACATCTAGAAGCACAACCACTACTTTTAGCACCAGTGTTGTTACCAGTCAGTCTACTACAACAACGTGGGTTACTAGTAAATCAACTACTACAACTTGGACCACAAGTCAGAGCACCACAACTACATTTAATACTAGTGCGTCCACCAGTAGAGTGACCACAACAACCTGGACAACTTCTAGAGCAACTACGACTTCATGGACCACAAGTCAAAGTACTACAACAACATTTAGTACAAGCCAATCGACTAGCCATACCACCACCACCACTTGGTCTACGTCTAGGTCAACAACTACAAGCTGGACCACAAGTCAAAGTACCACTACTACTTTTAGCACTAGTGTAAGTACATCTCGCTCTACCACCACATCATGGACTACAAGCCAAAGTACTACAACTTCATGGACTACAAGTCAAAGTACAACCACGAGCTGGACCACAAGCCAAAGCACGTCGCGTAGTACTACAACAACCTATACCACTAGCTGGACTACAAGCCAAAGTACTTCGCATACTACTACTACTACGTATACTACGTCTTGGACGACCAGCACGTCAACAAGTCATAGCACTACTACTACATATACAACGTATTATAATACTAGTAGAAGCACATCACATACCACAACCACAACCTGGGGGACAAGTAGATCAACAAGCCAGTCAACAAGTAGATCAACAACTACAACTTGGACAACATATTGGACCACAAGTCAAAGCACGTCTCATTCTACTACAACAACCTATACTACGTCTTGGACTACGTCGCAATCTACATCAACGTCGCATTCGACAACAACAACCTACACGACCAGCTGGACTACGTCACAGTCGACAACAACATCGCGTTCTACAACTACCACATATACTACTAGTTGGACTACGTCGCGCTCTACGGCTACATCTCGATCAACCACCACTACGTACACAACAACGTGGGCGACTAGCCATACAACAACAACGAGCTGGTCAACCACAACCACTTGGACTACTAGTCAGTCTACAAGCAGGTCGACTTCAACTTCTTGGACCACAGGCGTCTCGACAAGTCAGTCTACAAGCAGGTCAACAACCACCTCGTGGACAACATATTTTACAACAACTCAAGACGCTTCAACGTCTCGGTCTACAACAACAACCTTCTCCACTAGCCGACTTACATTAGTAGCTATTAGCACTAATACCACAACAAGTTGGACCACAAGTTGGGCTACTAGTGTAACTACCACAAGAAGCACAACAACGTCTTGGTCTACTGGAGGGGGCGATGGCAAAAAAGGGGTTGAAACAAGTCGAACCACCACCACGTCATGGATAACAAGCCGCACCACAAGCCGCACGACAAGCATTGACACAACCACAACATACCCGATGGGAATGACAACGGTTTGGAATACTACTACTTCGACTACAACTTCATGGACTACGTCCTGGACTACAAGCCGATCTACAAGTTCATCCACGACAACAAATTATACAACGTCCTGGATTAGTTACTTTGATTACAGCAGCTCTACAACCACAACCTATACCACAAGTTGGAGTACAAGTAGATCAACTACTACAAGTCGATCAACCACCACGACTTATAACACGTCTCAATCAACTAGTCACACTACTACCACTACTTGGAACACAACAACGTCTTGGACTACGAGCAGCTCAACAAGTCATACAACTACTACTTCATGGAGTACAACAACAAGCTGGACAACGTCGCAGTCCACTAGCAGGTCTACAACTACAACTTATAATACGACAACGTCATGGACCACGTCACAATCAACTAGTCGTTCTACAACGACAACATATACTACCAGCTGGACTACGTCTCAATCAACGAGTTCGTCTACTACAACATCATGGACGACTACATGGACAACTTACTTTAATACAAGTTCTAGCACAACAACAACATATACAACAACGTGGCAGACAAGCAATAGTACGTCTAGGTCCACAACAACAACATATACTACATCTTGGACAACATCAAGAAGTACGTCTAAAGATACAACGACCACATACACAACTAGTTGGACAACCAGTCAAAGTACATCGCATTCGACAACAACAACTTATACCACAAGTTGGACAACCAGTCAAAGCACTACAACCAGTTGGACCACAAGTAGAAGCACTACAACAAGCTGGACTACGAGTCAGAGCACTACAACAACTTTTACAACAAGTTGGAATACCACTCGGACTACAACTACAAGTTGGACCACTAGCCAGAGTACAACAACAACGTTTAATACCAGCAGCTCTACGACAACAACGTACACTACTTCTTGGAATACAACGAGAGCCACCACTACATCGTGGACAACCAGTCAGTCTACGACAACCAGCTTTAGTACAAGTAGCTCAACCACAACAACTTGGACAACAACGTGGGCTACAACAAGATCAACCACTACTTCTTGGAGCACTAGCCAAACTACGACGACTAGCTTTAATACTAGCCAGAGTACAACTACATCTTGGACAACAACTTGGAATACCACAAGAAGCACAACAACGTCTTGGACCACAAGTAGTTCTACAACTACGAGCTTTAACACAAGTTCTAGCACGACTACGACTTATACCACTACTTGGAATACAACAAGAGCGACTAATACGTCTTGGACCACGAGCAGCTCAACCGTTACAAGTTTTAACACAAGTTCGTCTACAACAACTACTTATACTACGTATTGGACCACATCAAGAACAACAACTACGTCATGGACTACCAGTCAAAGTACAACTACTAGTTTTAGCACCAGTCAAAGTACAACAACAACTTGGGTTACTACGTGGAATACTACTAGATCAACTACAACTTCGTGGACAACATCTAGCTCAACAGTAACAAGTTTTAACACTAGTCAAAGCACCACGACAACTTGGACAACAACTTGGAATACGTCTAGAACAACCACAACTTCGTGGACTACAAGCCAGAGCACAATTACTAGCTTTAGTACTAGTCAAAGCACAACAACGGTATATACCACCACCTGGAATACCACTAGGTCTACTACAACTAGCTGGACAACAAGTAGTTCAACAATAACAAGTTTTAATACAAGCTCTAGCACTGTCACTACGTTTACAACTACTTGGTCGACTTCTAAATCTACCACGACTAGCTGGACAACATCTAGCTCAACAACTACAAGTTGGACTACAAGTTCGTCTACAACAACTAGTTATACAACAACCTGGACGACCAGCAAAAGTACAACTACATCTTGGACCACGAATAGAGCAACAACAACGAGTTGGACCACTAGCGCATCAACGACAACAACGTGGGTTACCACATGGAATACAACCACAACATGGACAACGTCTTGGACAACCACTTTTTCAACGCTTAGATCAAATTACAACACGTGGGTTAAAAGAATGTCTACCGTTAAAACGTACTTATCTTAATAGTTATTATACATATGTAATTATTATACTGAGTATTATAATTAAATTTAATAAAATATGGAGATGTTTAATGGCAAAGTGCTCAAAGAAAGGATTGGGCCTTTGAAAAAAACAAAAAATCTTGATGTTCTGGAACAAGTTGAAGGCTATGTTATTAGAAAATCAAAGGAGAATGGTTTAGAACACAGCTACGATGTTATAGCGGAAGAGATGCCCTACTTTAAAACAATGGGGTATACAGAATATGCTACTAACTTTTATTGCCAACCTCTAAATTCTAAATTTAGGAATGAATCAATAATTGACGCGTATAACGACGATTGCGAGGTTTTAGACTACGCACAATATTTTCGTGATAATATTAAAAATAAACTTTCTAATAAGTATACCGATAGAAAGCAAAATTTTAATAAATACGATGATAAAGATTATTTAGTTGTTCTTCCTGGATCTAATAAATTAAAAGAGGTTACTTGTCTAAATAAGCTTAGACACATAAAAAAAGAGCACGGTGATAATGTTTATTTTAAGCCGCATCCTATTACGACACATGCTATCATAGGAGAAATAAAAGATTTCTTCGGAGAAGAATGTATTTTACCTAGAGATATTGATATGTACTATTTTTTAGAAAAAGCAAAAAAAGTATATACAACTCATATTTCAGAAAGCGCTGTATACTCTGTGGCTTTAGGTAAAGAGATAGAGCCCATAGATGTTTGGCATAAACAACACAGAGGGTCTTTTTATGCAATAAACCATCAGTTGTTTGACCATCAACACGATGGCAATAATTTTATAAATAAAGTTTTTTCAAGTAGCAAATCAGGTTTGTTTAATCCAAGACTAGAAGATAATTGGAAAGAAAAAGTAGATAGTTATTTTGAATATGTGACTTCAAAAAGAGATAAATATAAAAATTGGTATATAGATACACCAAATAAAAAAAAGTAAATTAAATTAAATCATTATGGCTAAAGCTAAAAAAATCTCAAAAGAGCAATTAGAAGAATTGCGGGAATTTGTAAATTTAATTAATCAAGGACAAGCCGAGCTTGGTAATATTGAAATGCAAAAACATTCATTATTGCACAAAATATCAGACGCTCAAGAAGACTTCAAAAGATTTCAAAGTAGTCTTCGGGAAGAATATGGTATGGTTTCAATTAGTATTGAGGACGGAAGCTTGAAACCGCTTGAAGAAAAAGCTAATGAAACTAATTCGTAAGATTAGTATAGGTAAAGATTATAAAATAGATGCAATGCATTACTCCGTAGGCCAAGAAGTTTACGGAGGGCATTGTATCTGTAATATAATTGAGGAAGAAGAAAAGTATTCCATATACATAGAAAAAAACAAAGAAGTTATTCTTTGGAAGGACTTTAATAAAAATATGGGCATTGCCGTAGAATATAATTTAGATTATTAATGAGAAGTCTATATAATTTTATTGTAACACCGAAAGGTGCTCGCACTACAAGTAAAACAGAAATAGACGGCAAAGAATTAATGCTAAATACAGAATTGCAAAATCATCAGTATGTGAATCGTGTTGGCATTGTAATTGGCACACCTATAATTGGTGAAACAGAAATAAAGCCAGGTGACGAAATAATAGTACATCATAATGTATTTAGAAGATTTTATGATGTGCGTGGCAAAGAAAAAAATAGCAGCAGTTATTTTGAAGAGGATATGTATTTTGTAACTCCAGACCAATTATACGCGCATAAACCCCCTGGTAGTATTTGGCAGCCAACAGAGGGATTTTATTTTGTAAAGCCACTTAAAAATAACGAAGCATTTACTACCAATAAAGAAATAGTCGGCCAAGGTATTATAAAATTTGGCGACGAAAATTTACCACCCGGCACATTAGTTGGGTTTACACCCGGGGCGGAATATGAGTTTATCATAGATAATGAAAGATTATATCGCGTGCCATTACAATCTATTACAATTAAATATGAATATCAAGGAAACGAAGAAGAGTATAATCCAAGCTGGGCATCGGGCAGTTGAGGAATTAATTAAGGTAGCGGAAGAAAAAATTATAACCAATACCGAAGACGACGTTTCTGCAGATAGATTAAAAAACGCAGCAGCGACTAAAAAGTTAGCAATCTTTGATGCATTTGAAATATTAAATCGCATACAAGAAGAGGAGCGTATTTTAGAAAATAGACCTAAAGAAGACGACACACAAAAAGCTTTTTCTGGTTTTGCTGAAAGGAGATCTAAATAATGTTAGGTGTACAATCTATAAAGACTTATGTTATTTATATGAGCAACAATACGTTCTCAGTAGAAATGACTAAAGATACTATTGCGTCTCTCAAAAAGTTTAATATAGAATATGAAATGTTTGACGGCGTTGTAGGTAGAGATGGCGTTAATGTTTTAGAATCTTTTGGTGTTAAGCCATCATCTCATGTTGCTAGATCACAATGGACAAATGGTACTATTGGTTGTTTAGCTAGTCATTATCTTTTATGGGATAAGTGTGCTGATCAAGAGGAGCCTTTTTTAATACTTGAGCAAGACGGTGTTTTAATTAGAGATCCAAGGGAAATTGTAGATCAGGTAGAGTTTGCATGTCATTTAGATGCCTTCCTCCCGTTTAATAATGGTAATAAGGACCCTAACTATAATCATTTTGAAGAATATAATAAGTCAATGTCTGTTTACGTGCCCGGGGTTAGCAAACATCCGGAAAACAAATTTTATGGAAGTAATAAAATAACAGGTGATGTTTTTAGAGGTACATATGGGTATATTATAACACCTAAGGGGGCTAAGGCTGTTATAAATTTTATTAGTAACCATGGTGCATTCCCGTCCGACCAATGTTTATGTAAGCGCGCAATGCCCCGACAGAGAGCTAACAGTACATATGTTAGATTAAATCCGTTTTTTAAAAATCTAGAAATTCAAAAAGAATTTTCTTCTAGGTAAATTTTATATAATCAATAAACAATGTACGAGCAAACATTATATAAAATTGTAGAACCTATAAAATTAACCACCATTAATAGATTAAACAAGTCTAAAAAGTGGGAATATGGTTATAATAGAGAGCATGATGTTGTTGTAATTAGCAAGACAGGCCAAATAGGTGATATTATAGAAATACAAAACTTGCGCATTGCATTGCCAAAAGAGCCGAAGTGTATAGCAAAAGGCGAAAACAAATGGACGCCACAGGAATATCCTAAGGAGCTTAAAAATATTAAGACTATATTCGACTGGGAAACATATCCGGATGAGTTTAAGGACACCTGGGGAGCTTATATTGATGAAGAGTTCACACGACGCGATGAAGGATATTGGTTTTATAGTAATAATGTACCAACTTATATAACCGGAACGCATTATATGTACTTGCAATGGAGCAAGATTGATGTAGGCAAACCGGATTATCGTGAAGCAAACAGATTATTTTTTATATTTTGGGAAGCTTGTAAGGCAGATAGCAGGTGTTATGGCATGTGTTATCTTAAAAACCGTCGTTCTGGTTTTTCATTTATGGCTTCTGGTGAAGTTGTAAATCAAGCAACAATTACAAGTGATGCTCGTTTTGGTATATTATCTAAGTCTGGCGCCGATGCTAAAAAGATGTTTACTGACAAGGTTGTACCAATATCTGTAAACTATCCTTTTTTCTTTAAACCAATACAAGACGGTATGGACCGTCCAAAAACAGAATTAGCATATCGTGTGCCGGCTTCAAAGCTAACACGTAAATCAATACAATCGAAAGAACAAAGGCAACAGCTGGAAGGTCTTGATACGACAATTGACTGGAAGAATACAGGTGACAACAGTTATGATGGTGAAAAGCTAAGATTATTGGTCCACGATGAAAGCGGCAAGTGGGAAAGACCTGACAATATATTAAATAACTGGCGTGTAACAAAAACAACACTTAGACTTGGTTCTCGTATTATAGGTAAGTGTATGATGGGTTCAACCAGTAATTCGCTTGATAAAGGTGGTGAC
>Ga0208795_1000907_pt1 | contig 14118 bp, 18 predicted proteins | sample CB_VirMetaG_6_FD_184541 | JGI IMG/M metagenome (GOLD analysis project Ga0208795, IMG submission 184541) | Freshwater to marine saline gradient viral communities from Chesapeake Bay - CB_1508_2 Viral MetaG (SPAdes) (version 4) | ecosystem: Environmental > Aquatic > Marine > Coastal | place: USA... | reverse complement strand
TCGCAGCCTTTCCAAATGGGGCGCATGATGATATGGTTGATCCAACTATGGACGCGGTTGTGCAAATTGCTAACACGCCATTCAGCTATGCAGGTGCTTTATGACACAAATCAATGACGGCCTAGTGAACCTTGTAAGCGGCATGGGAACAAGCCGCGACAAGGCAGGACAGGCCAGCTATACCGTTGCGCGGCTAGACGACCTGCAACTGGTCAATGCCTACAAAGCATCAAGCCTTGCGAGGCGGGTCATTGATATGCCAGCCGAAGACGCTTGCCGTGAATGGCGCGAATGGCAGGCAGACAAAGACAGCATTGGGATTATCGAGGCAGAGGAAAAGCGGCTAGGCGTTCAGCGCAAGATACTCAAGGCGCAGAAGTTTGCACGTCTATTCGGCGGGTCTGCTTTGTTTATCGGTACAGGCGACACTGATTTAACAAAGCCATTGCGCCCTGATACGATCCGCAAGGGCGGGTTGCGTTATCTGACAATGCTGACAATGCGCGATCTAACGCCGGGGCCGTTGTCCAGTGATCTAACCGATGAGGCGTTTGGGCTGCCTCGTTATTGGGTACTGAACACGACTGGCCAAACGGGTTTGCAGGTGCATCCGTCGCGCGTTGTTATTTTCAACGGGCAGGAGCCGCTTGGAGATTACGACATCGCAACTCATACGGGCTGGGGGTCAAGTGTGCTAGATGGTGGCCTTGATGCGGTAAAGCGCGTCGATGAAATTGCGGGCAATATCCTGTCATTGGTTTATGAAGCCAAGGTCGATGTCATTAAAATACCAGACTTCATGCGCAACCTTGCAACTCGCGGCGATGAATACGCCGCCGAAATGATCCGCCGCCTAACACTTGCTGCGACGGGAAAGGGCATCAATGGCGCCATGATCCTAGACAGCCTTGAAGAATACGAACAGAAGTCTGCATCGTTTGGCACGCTGGATACGATCCTCGACAGGTTCATGCAGCTAACATCCGCCGCGCATGGCATCCCTATGACGTTGCTTTTTGGCATGTCGCCCGGTGGCATGAACGCGACGGGTGCAAGCGATGTGCGCGGGTATTATGACAGGATCAAGGTTCAGCAATCCCTTGTCATGGAGCCTGCAATGTATGTTCTTGACGAGGTGCTTATTCGGTCGGCATTGGGCAACCGCCCTGACGATCTGCACTACAACTGGCGTTCATTGTGGCAACCTACAGACAAAGAGCGGGCAGAGGTTGGCAAGCTGCTGGTCGATGCTCTTGTTGCCTTGGACGGGATGGAGATTGTGCCGGGCGCAGCTATTAGCAAGGCGGCAATCAATGCTTTGACCGAAAGCGGCGCATTTCCTGGACTTGAGGCGGCTGTTGATGAGTTTGGCGGGGCTGATGTGGATAGAGAACCCCGCGAGGCTAGAAACCCCGCATGACTTGCGCCTATGCCGTGAATTGTGATAAGGTGCGGTTAGGGGGTTCCTATGTCTGCTGATATGCAATTCAACGACCGCGCTGCAATCAACGGCTTTCGCAAGACTGCCGATGGTTATCTTGTCGGTGATGTGCTTTGCGCTAGGACGGGAACACAGCAATACCGCGCATCTGAATTGGGTCTAACTGGTGACGCGATTGTCACCGTTTACCGTCCAGAAAGCGCCGTATTTGCCAAGGATAGCTTGGCCACATATGCCGGAAAGCCCGTTACGCTAGGTCACCCGCCCGTTATGGTGACTGCTGACAACTGGAAGGAATACGCAGGCGGTGCCGTTGGCGCTGACATTGCGCGGGATGGTGAGTTTGTCCGCGTGCCGACTGTCTTGATGGACGCTACAATCATTCGCGCGGTAGAAGACGGAACCCGCGAGGTCAGCATGGGCTACACGACACCCGTTGAAATGGTGGATGGAATTGCGCCGGACGGCACGCCATATCAGGCGGTTCAGACAGGCCCTATCCGCATTAATCACCTAGCCGTTGTGCCCAAGGCGCGCGGTGGGGATAAACTGCGCATTGGTGACAGTGCGTCAAACTGGGGTGCAAGCCCCATTAACGATACCGAAAGCAAAGGAGGCCAAATGGCTGATCTTCGGAAAATCATGGTGGATGGCTTGCAGGTCGAGACGACTGACGCAGGTGCCGCCGCAATCGACAAGCTGACAAAGGCACTCGCTGACGCGGTTGCCGCAAAAGACGTGTCTGACGCCGCCGCTACGAAAGCCGCTGCTGATCTTGCCGCTGCTGAAGCCGCAAAGGATGCTGCAATTGCCAAGGCTGACGCTGCTGTTGTCACTGGTGATGCATTGGACAAGCTGGTCGCTGACCGTGCTGACCTAATTTCACGCGCCAAGCTGGTGGCCAAGGATATCGACATGGTTGGCATGTCTGACGCTGCGATCCGCAAGGCCGCTGTAGTTGCCGCTCTTGGCGATGCTGCTGTTGCTGAAAAGTCTGATGCGTATATCGATGCGCGTTTTGACATCCTTGCAGAAGACGCTGCAAAGGGCGATCCAATCAAGGACGCCAAGCTGGAACCTAAGAAGGTTGCAGATATCGACACGCTTTATGCGGAACGTAACAAAGCGTTGGCTGACGCTTGGAAAACGAAAGGGGCTGTATAATGCCTGTTCAAGATTTTATCGGCACATACTCCAGCGAAATGGGCATCGCCTTTGCGGGCATGATTGCTGAAAGCCAGACCGTCAAGGACGTAGCGTCCAAAGTGGTCGAGACTGCTGCCGTTGCCTTTGGCCTTGCCGTTGGTGCAGGCACTGCTGACGGCTCTGTAAAGCTGGGCGGCACGGGCTACATTGGTATTGCCGTTGCAGACAAGTCGCGCACTGCTGACAGCTATGCCATTGGTGAGGTTGCTGGCGTTATCCGCAAGGGCACTGTCTGGGTCACTGCATCTACCAACGTTGTGCCATCTGATCCCGTCACATTTACCGCAGCAACTGGCGTAATTGGTGCTGGCCTTGTGACCACGATCACAGGCGCTAAATTTGAAACTACTGCGACCGCTGGCAATCTTGTCCGCGTGTATCTGGGCTAAGGAGGCCTGACAACATGAGCGAATTTATGGACATGCAGGCGGCTCTTGGCTTCGTTGTAAGCCAGCGCACTTCGATTGAAAGTGAAGTGCTTAAGAAGCCTTACCCGGAGATCAAGTATTCCCGCCTGATCCCTATCGACACAAGCGCGAACCCGTTTGCAGCTTCGGTTACGCACTTCGCACAAGACAGCGTTGGCAAGGCTAAGTTTATGAACGGCAAGGGCGATGATGTGCCTCTGGTCAACATCAAGGGTTCCAAATTTGAGCAGACCGTCAACATGGCGGGCGTTGGTTATTCTTTCTCGCTGGAAGAAATCGGCGCTGCTCAACAGCTTGGCACCAACCTTTCGTCTGACGGTGCTGAGGCCGCGCGTATGGCTTACGAGCAGTTTGTTGATGCGGTTGCATTCCTTGGGGATACCACGATTGGCGTAGAAGGTTTCTACAACATGACTGGCATCACTACTGCGGCGGCTGGCGCTACCTTTGCGGCATCTACACCCGACGCGATTGCCACAATCATCAACACGGCACTGAACGCGATTAACACAGAAACTTTGGGTATTGAGGTTGCTAACACAATCATTCTGCCTTTGAAAACCTCTGTTGATCTTCATCGCCGGATGACTGATGGCATGGGAACGGTTCTGGATTATATCCGTTCCGCAAACGTGTACACCAGCACCACAGGCCAGCCGCTGACAATCGAGTTTGACTATCGACTTGATGCGTTGAACAAGATGGTGGCCTATCGCCGCGATCCGCAGGTGCTGAAAATGCACATGCCGATGCCTTTGCGTTTCATTGCGCCACAGACTGTCAACTTGGAGATCAAGACGCTTGGCATGTTCCGTTTTGCGCCTGTCAATATCCGCCGCCCTAAAGCGGTGCGCTACATTTCTGGCGTTTCGGCCTAATGGCTAAGTTTGAAAACAAGTCGGGTAGCACTTTGGTGCTGCCTGACAACACCGTCATTTTGGCAGGTTTAACCGCTGATGTGCCGGACGTAAAGAACGTGGGTGTAAGCCAATGGATAGACGCTGGATGGCTTGTGCCTGTTGCTCCTGAACCCGTTGCCAAGCGTTTCGAAAAGAAGTAATTTGCAGGGGCAGGGTAACACCTGCCCTTAGACTTTGGAGCGATGGAACATGGCGCTAATCATTGAAAACGGAACGGGCGTTGACGGGGCGGACAGCTACGCAACAATCGCGGAATATATCGCTTTTGTGCAGGACTATTTCGGCACGACTGTTGCAGCCGATGATCCCGCAATCCGGCGCGGGTTTTATTATATGCAAGGGCTGATCTGGAAGTCCGGCACATATCCGCTTTTTGGTGGCGTCATTCCTGTTGCCGTTAAGCGGGCGCAAATCCTTTTCGCAAGGGCAGAGCAACAATCGGCTGGCGTGTTATCACCTCAAGTCACGTCTGGTAGCCAAAAGGTCCTAACTGGCGTTGATAGCCTGAAATGGCAAATCATTGGTGATGATCCTAGCGTAGAGGCTGCGCGGCCTATTGTGACATCCGCTTTTGACTTCCTGCGGCCTTATCTGGACTATGACCCGGCGCGGGATAGGTCGATTGGGTTTACGGGGGCGACAATCGTATGAGCTATTCGTATCATGATTTGGTCATTACGTCGCCCCGACACTGGCGTATATGTCGTGGCAAGGGTTTGCGGTTTAGCGTTTCATTTACAGCGGGAATTATTGCCGATGGAACGCTAGTCCGCATATGGACACGTATATTATGAGCGGAGCAGCCATATCCGCAGAAGTAGCCGCCGCAATTCGTGCCGTTGGCGCTGAAGTCGGCGCGGGTACGTTCGAGGCCACGATATTTCGAGACGGTCCAATTAGTGGCCCTGTGTATGATCCAATTCAAGGCGCACCGGTTGCCTATCAGGTTGCCGTGATCGACAGCAACATCAACGTGCGCGATGATACGGGAACGCTTGTCGGTGAAACGCGGCGGATGCTGACTATTGAGGCTGGCGTTGTGGTGCCATTGAAGGGCGACATAATCAAGGTGCGAGGTGTCAACTATACCATTGCGGATTTGCAGACAGTTGCGCCGTTGGGTGTGGACCTGCTATATAAGGCAACGCTAGAAGTGGGCGGGTACGTTGCGCCTATGCCGATCCCAATAAGAGAATTTAACAACTCATTTTCTGGAGCATTTTCATAATGGCTGATACGGTTAGATCAATTGACGAAATTCTTGCATTACTTGCCGACAACACGGGCGGGCTTATTAGTGCGCAAGACATGCGGGATGCTGTTGTGTCCCTGGATGATACCGGATGGGCGAAATATTCAGACACGGTTTACACTAGCGTCAGCCCATTCTTGCTGCTTGCCGATACTGACACGATCCTGCCGAACAACGCTGGAACGGTTCTGGATGATGAAAAGCCGCGTGATGTGACCAGCTTTTACACCGGCGGCAAAATTACAGGGCGGGTTGGCGACGGTATTTTGATCCGCGTTGACCTTGCCGCAAAGCCCACATCGGCAGCGGCTGAAGAACTAGATATTTGGTTTGATATTGGCGATGGGAACGGCAAGATTTTCCCAGAACTCAAGACCTTTCCAAAGGGCAACGGGATTGAGCGGTTAATCAGCTTTACCGTTTCGGGCTATACGCTTGCCACATGGACGGCAAACGGCGCAACGCTTTATGTCCGATGCAATGGCACCGTCAGCATTTACGACATTTCGTACACGATTACGCGCACGCATCGCGGGCCACGGTAAATGGCACGCCGCCTGCCTAAAGCTGTGCGCGAGGCTATGGCACGCCTTGAGCCGCAAGTGCAGGCGGCCTTCCTTGCGGCTATTGGCGACATCCGGCGGACTGTTGATGTGGCTCTGGTCACACGGCTAATCGAGAGCGGCGATATTGAAGGCGCGATCCGTGCGATGCGGTTTGATGCGTCATTGTTCGGGCCGATTGATCGTGCGCTAGAGGACAGCTTCAGGGGCGGCGGCATTGCTGCTATTGCGGGCTTGCCTGTTATCAAAGACCCGTTTGACGGTAGCCGCGTTGTGCTGGGCTTTGACGGTCGGCACCCAAGGGCAGAGGCATGGGGCCGCGATATGTCGTCAAGGCTTATCACTGGCTTGGTGAACGAACAGCGCGAGGTTGCGCGTGCGGTCATTACGCAAGGCATCGAAGCCGGACGTGGGCCGCGTGCGACTGCCTTGGACATGGTGGGCCGCATTAACCGCGCTACGGGGCGGCGTGAGGGCGGGTTCATAGGGCTTGCTGGCGGATTTGAGCCTCCGTCTCCTAAATTTCCCAACGGTCGATGGGTGGGGCAAGTTGGTTGGGTCCAGAACGCACGGGCGGACCTACAGGCGGGTCGCTATGGGGCGTATCTAAACCGCGACCTTAGACAGCCTGCACTAGACAAGATGATTGCCCGCGCACAGGCATCAGGAAAGCCCCTAACCGATGCAGAGATTGACCGTGCAATAACGGCATATCAAAACAACGTGCTGCGGTATCGTGGCGAGGTCATTGCGCGGACGGAAACGCTTTCGGCATATCGTGCGGGGCGTAGTGAGGGGTTCCATCAGCTACGGGACACAGGCGCGGTGCGAGACGATCAATTCACGCGCACATGGTCATCGACTGGCGACAAGCGGACGCGGGATAGCCATGAGGCAATGGACGGGCAGACAGTGCAAGGGCTAGAGACGCCATGGCAATTGGAGACAGGCACGGTGATGTATCCCGGCGATCTGGACGGGACTGCTGATGCTGGTGATGTCATTCAGTGCCGCTGCTTTGAAGATATCACGATTAAGCAGGATGTGGTAGAGGTTGCCCCGCCTGCTGTAGAAGCCCTGCCTTCGCCCATAGTTGCGCCCGTAACATCGGCACCAGTTGCTGAAATTGCACAGTTTGCGTATCAAACCCTTGCAAGGCCGAAGACACTGCGCGAGGCGCAAGATTACATTGTTCAAAACAATGTTGCGGCTGAAGCTAATTTCACAGGTGTAAAAGCCAAGCTATTGCCAACTGCCGCTGTTGCGTCACTTGAGGTTACAGAGAAATTCGGGCTTTCCCCGATGGAATGGTTCGGCCCGTTAAATAGATTTGGATTAAAAAGCCGAAGCCTCGCAAAGGCCAACGCCGCTATCGTCAGGACCACAAAAAGAAATCGCGCCACAGGTGATGTTACGCCTCACAACGGCTTGCATGTTGCGGGTAACTTTAGCGAAAACGAACTCGACAAGCAGACATTCCTAAACAGAGAATACGCCAAAAAATACCACACCGAAGCATCTGAAAAGATTGCAGCCAGTCCGCAGTTTTCGCCAGAGGTTAGGGATAGGTTTGCAAGAATGGGTGATAATGAATACGCGTGGACGTATTCTGGTCTTCTTGACGTAGAAGAGCACGCCGCAGCCATTATATACCATGAGTACGGTCATGTGATACACCTGATCGACGGAAGAATTGGCGCAAAAATCAATGCGTTTATTGACGCTGAAAAGCCACGCGAAAACGGCTGGAATTATCTTCTTTCGAAGTATGCCAACACAAACGACAAAGAATATGTTGCCGAGGCATTTTCTCTTTATATGCACGCGCCTGTAAGTCAGCACTACAGAATACACCCTGCTCTTTTGCAGATATTTAAGGATGAGGATAGGTCAAATGTCTCTTGATGAATTTTTCGAGTACTTGAGCGCAAACCCAAATGCGTCTGATAGCGATGTTGATGATGCTATTTCTCGCATTTCTGCCAATGGTGAGCGCGATCTTGCTTCCGTCTCCGCATGGGAGTTTTTGGCGTCATTGCGCGATCCAGAGGACATTTCCGCATGAGTAGCTTTTCAGCCGACATACGAAACTGGAACGCCAAGGCACGGCGCAACATGCGCGGGATCATGCGCGAGGCAACGCAAGAGGTGATTACCGAAGCGCAAAAGCCAGTCACACGCGGCGGCAATATGCCTGTTGATACGGGCAACCTGCGCAACACCTTGGCCAGCGGTCTAAACGGGTTATTCGGTGCGCCTGCTGATGATAGCTATGTTCTGACGATTGCCGGAATGCAGCCGGGCGATACGGCGCAGTTTGGCTGGACGGCTGACTATGCACGCGCCCGTCATTACAAGCCGGAGAGCTTCGGCCAGGGCGGGGGCATGTGGCGTGACAAGGCCGCGCAGAAATGGGATACCATTGTCGAGCGTGTAGCAAAGAGGTTTAGTTAATGAAAACCAAGGACATCAGCAACGCAATAAAAGCCCGCGTCGATGCGGCGGCGCTTGTCTGGCCTGTAGCTTGGCCTAATCAGGACGTGCCTGATCCGGCACCACAGCCGCGCATTGAGTTGACCATTGACCGAAACACCGACACAAGCGCACCGCTGCAAGGCGGGCTGGTCAGGTCCGAGGGGTTTATTCGTGCGCTATGCATCGTGGCTAAGGGTACATCCACCAGCGCGGTCGAAGACAAGGCAGAAGAGTTGCGCAACCTATTCCCAAAGGCGCTAAGATTGCCCGTTACTGGCGGATATGTTACAATCACGGATACGGCAAACATTGCCGCTGGATTTCGTGACGGTTCCGATTGGGTTGTGCCTGTCATAATTCCGTATCGGGCAGAGGAAAGCTAATGGCTAAGAAGATTGAGCGCGTTCAGATGGTAGACAAGCGTGGCAACATTGCCCGCCCGTACCCTGACGCTGTAGACAAATGGATTTCGGCAGGCTGGTCGCTTGTTGAAGTGGCCGAAGCGCAGGCCGATGACGATCAAGATGCGCGTAAAACTGTCATGACAAAGGATATTTCTGATGGCAATTCGTAACTACATTGGCAGCACGCTTTACGCATCTGCCGCACTTCCTGCAACCAATGACGCGGCGGGCTTTGAAGCCTTGACGTGGACAAAGGTAAACAAGAACACAACGCTTCCGACCTTCGGATTTACCCATGCGCTGACTACAGCCGATCCGTTGGAAAGCGGCATCACTGAAAAGGTGAAGGGCATGGGCGTCGGTCAGGCGTCTGACATTGCGTGCGAGTTGGTCGATGTTGACGCGGGTCAGGCGATCTTGCGCACAACATCGCGCGATGCGGCGGGTAATATGTCCTTTAAGGTTGGCTTTGGCTCTGGTGCTGCAAATGTGCTAGTGACTGGCGATGAGGTCATCTACGCGCAGGGCATTACGCATTCTTATCGTGAAGTTGAAGGCAACGGCACCACATCGCGCGGGTTTCTGAGTACGTTTGACCAGACCCTTGTAGAAATTAACGCGACTGAACCCGTCTAAGGTTTAAGCGTTAATATGGGCCGCGTGCATTGGGGGTGATGTGCGCGGCTTAAACCCCAAGCCCCAAAGGACAAAACACAATGGATTTCGCAGACTTTGATTTAGCAACCGCTGCTGAGGCTGGCACTTGGCATCACTTCGAGATGAACGGTTCGCCGCTTTATCGCCAAGATGACAACAGCATCGGCGCGACTGAAACCGACAAGCCTTGCCGCGTATTGCTCAAGGGCATTGGGTCTGATGCTACAATGGCGATCCTGAAAGAGATTACCCGCGTTGAGCAGGCGCACCAATTCCGCCTGCAACGGTCAAAGGATAACGAGATTGAAGGCTTGATTATCAAGCTAGAGGAAAAAAGCGAGGGCGCGTTGAAGCGTCTTATCTTGGCTTCCGTTTCTAGTTGGGAAAACATCGTGATCGGCGGCAATGACGCGGAATGCAATGCAGAAAACAAGCTGAAAGTTTGCGGACCTAAGACTGCGTTCTTTGCGCAAACTTATCAGCGCGTTCTGGAGCGCCATGATTTTTTGAAAGACGCCGCGAAGAACTGACGACCTTTGCGGCAATGGTGGGGTGGCTTCAAGTCACCCCAGAAGGTTCCGATATTAAGCGGGCGGATATGCGGTCAGAGCAACCGCCCGACATTGATCCGATTGACAGTACGCTGGACCATTGGCGATCCCTTGGTATATGCGGGCAGGGCGATGCTGGCCCGGTGCCTTTGTCGTGGTCAGAGTTGCAGTCCTACGCTACGTTGTCAGGGGGGCTAAAACCTGCTATATTCTGGGAAACATTGCGGGGAATGTCTGTGGCCTATGTAAATGCACTAAACGACAAATCGCCGCTGTCTATCGCGCCAATCAACAGGGGTCGCAATGGCTGATTTTGCTGACCTAGTTATGCGCGTCAACACCCGCGACCTTGCAAGGGGTGAGCAGGCGCAAGATGAGTTTGCGCGTAACTCTGAACAAATGGAAGGCCGGACGACCCGCGCAACGCGGGGTATTTCTGCGGGCTTTAAGCGGATGGTGCCTGCCATTACGGGGGCGCTTGCTGCTTTGGGGGCTGGCGTTGGTATCGCGGCGGCTATTCGTGAGGCTGAGAAGTTTCAAACAACGATGTTCCGCGTTGAGGCTGTTATAAAGGCCACGGGCGGGGCTGCGGGGCGATCTGCTGACCAGTTGCGCGAACAGGCTAGGCAGCTTGCACTAAGCACTCTTGAAAGCACTGAAGGCGTATTGCAGGCGCAACAAACGCTGTTGACGTTTCGCAAGGTTCAGGGCGATGTATTCGACCGGGCTATCATTGCGGCGGCAGACATGACGGCGGCACTTGGTGGCGATCTGAATAGTGCCACATTGCAGCTTGCGAAGGCGCTGGAAAACCCGCTTGAGGGTATCAGCGCCCTGTCACGATCCGGCACGGTATTTACAGCCGCGCAAAAAGACATGGTGCGGGCGATGGTCGAGGCGGGTCAAACTGCTGAAGCACAGGCGTTTATTCTTGACGAGTTGGAAGCCCAATATAAAGGCACGGCTGAAGCTGCTGCGGGTGGCCTAGCTGGTGCGCAGGATACGCTTGGGCAGGCTATGCAGGAATTGCGGTTGGAGCTTGCCGATAGCTTGGGGCTTTTGACACTTGCCACGGCTGCAAACAATGCGGCGGCTGCTGCTGTTAATTGGCTTGCTGAAAACATTGATGAGGCGCGGGGCTATATCATCGCTGCGGCTTTGGGTCTGACGGTGTACTATACCCCAGCCATTCTTGCAGCGTCATTCCAGACGGGCGTTTTCATCGCTGGGCTGATCACCTTGCGCGGGGCTTTGATTGCAACGGGCATCGGTGCTTTTGTCGTCGTCGCTGGGTTGTTGGTTAACAAGTTTCTGGAACTGGTCGAAAATGCGGGCGGGTTTGGCAACGCATTGGGCTTGCTTGGCGATGTGAGCCGAGAGGCGTGGACGCGTATGGGCGCGCAGATTGCATCTTTTGATTTGCGTTTTCGTGTAATGGTTAACGGATTAACGGAAATATCAATTGTTTGGCTCAATGGCTTAAGTTATTCTTTCGCACAAACAATGGACGGCATATCTGAAACTATGAACGAGGTCTTCGGAACGGACTTTGGATCAAGCCGTTCATCCAATATGGTTCAGGACCTTGCGGGAAAAATCAGAATATTAAGAGATGAAAGCGCGGGCTATATTTCAGAAATACAACGCATGGAGGTTGTCGCAAGCGCCCCATGGGCCAGCTTGGACGCACTCTTGCAGGCGTCAAAGGACGCCGCCGATGCTATCGGCAACGCCGACGATCCGACATCGGTAGTCGGGGCAATGGCTGGTGCAAGCGATGCGGCTGATGCACTTGGGGCGGCATCGGGCGGCGCAATGGCAAAGGCCAAGGAAACAGCCGAAGCCGCAACAGACGCATTCCAAGACTTCGCCCGCGACGGCATCGGTCGGGCTGTTGACTGGATGGTTGATGGTTTTAAGGGCGGGCTAAAGTCGATCAAGGCAATGTTTATCGACACGATCAAGCAGATGATTGCTTACGCGATCAAAAACCAAATCATGATCGGCCTTGGCATGGGCGGCAGTGTCGCAGGATCGGCTGCGTCGGCAGGTCAGGGCATGATGGGCAGCATGGGTTCTTCCGTCCTTGGCGCGGGCATCGGTTCCAATCTGCTTGCGGCTGGCAGTGCAATGACAGGCATCGGGACGGCGGCGTTTACAGGGTCGTTTGGCGCTGGGATGGGGGCCACAGTAGCAGGCGGCATGTCTGGCATGTCTGGCGCGGTGGGTGCTGGCATGGCGGCTGGTGGTTCTGCGGGTGCGGCTATGGCGCTGGGTGCTATCGCGTTGCCCGTTGCCGCTGTCATTGCAACGGTTATGTTCTTCAAAAAATCCACCAAAGAACTGGACAACGGCCTAAAGGTCGCAATCGAAGGCATGGACGCGACCGCAGAGACATTCCGCAAAATCCAAACAAGCCGCTTCTTTGGGCTATCCAAATCCACATCAACACGCAGCACGGCTGACCCTGATAACCCCGTCTTGGGCGCGGTTGCTGATATCCAAACGGCGATTGCAGAAGCCGCAAACGTCTTGGGGTTTGGCGCGAATATCTTTGACCAGTTTGCCTTTGACTTTAAGCTGTCATTGAAGGGCCTAACTGAAGATCAGAAACTAGCAAAAATCAACGAACAGCTATCCTTGATGGGTGATGAGTTTGCGTCGCTTGTTCCCGGCATGGCGTCAATGAATGACGTGATTGACGCAGCTAATCAGGCAGTGCTAGAGGCTGGTCAGCTTGGCGCGACACGGTTTGAAAGTCAGGTGCTTATGGCAGCGCGTCGTCGTGGTGAGTTTACCGTTGCGGGCGCTGGCGATGGTGGTACTCGAACAGAGGACATGATACGGTTGCGAAGCATGGATGACGCAAATAAAACAACTGCTGATAATTCCGCAAAGCAATCGGCACTGATGGAACGGTTGTTGCGTATCTGGGAGCGGTTTGAAATTGACGGCGTGCCACAGGGGCCAATAGTCGGATGATTGTATTTGATAGATTTCTGGTGACTGATACGGTTTTGACCGATAGCAATTTGCTGGAAAACGACGCGCCTGAATGGAACATTGCCACGACATACGCGGCGGGCGATGAGGTCATTGTTGCAGAGTTTCACCGCGTTTATGTGTCTGCGATTGACAGCAACTTAGGGACCAAGCCGCTAAAAGGTGGCGATCCGCTGGTGTGGATTTTAAAGGGCGCGACAAATAAATGGGCCGCGTTTGATGACTTTGTGGCAAACCGCACGACAAATGCTGACTTGATTGAATACGAATTTACCGTGACGGATGTTGTGACGGGCATTGCGTTTTTTGGGCTTGTTGCGGATAGCATTGACATCAGCGTTACGGATGGCGCGACTACGCAAAACCTAACCGCTGATCTGTTGTCGGTGGATCACATCAACGGCAGTTGGTGGGCATGGTTTACAGGCGGGCGTCCAAGGGTGCAGGAGTACGCTTTTGTTAATCTTGCTTACTTTGGCACTGGCACGGTGATTACTGTCTCGATCAACAGGACGGGCGGCACTGCTGAAGTCGGGCAGATTGTTCTTGGCGAGGTTCAGGACATCGGCGTTCTGGAAACACAGCCGGAGATTGATAAGCAATCGTTTAGCCGATATACCGAAGATGAGTTTGGCAACATTTCAGTGACCCGCCGCTTGCCTGCAAAGATCACGCGAATGACCGTGTTTAAGAAGTCCAGCAACGTGCGTTTCACAGAGCAAATCCTTGACCGCGCTCTTGACACGTTTACTGTATATGTAGGCACGGAACGGTCGGAGGCTGGCTTGATTTTGTTCGGCGTGTTAAGATCAGCGCCAATCGTTATTGAGGTGCGCAATGCCCATCGAATGCAACTTGAAATTCGGAGTTTGATTTAATGTCAACACCAGTCCCGCCATTAGTGCCAACATCAGCGATGCCGCTTGCAACGGATAGCGATGCGGCATTTGACGCAAAGGCTTTCCCCGCGCTTGCCAGTTTAAACCCGTTTGGCGTTAGCTTGGAGGCGATTGGCGCTGCGACGGTAGCCAACGCAAACGCCGCCCTAGCCGCTGCCCTTGGGGGCGACTTGCCTGCGATAACGGGGCAGGCTTTGAAACTGCTACGGGTGAATGCTGGGGAAACGGCGGCGGAGTTTGTTGACCCTGCAACCGTGGTATTGGCTGAAGCGCCGGAGTTGACCCAAGTCCAAGTCGAAAACCCCGCGTCCACGGTATT
>Ga0208795_1000906_pt1 | contig 14123 bp, 34 predicted proteins | sample CB_VirMetaG_6_FD_184541 | JGI IMG/M metagenome (GOLD analysis project Ga0208795, IMG submission 184541) | Freshwater to marine saline gradient viral communities from Chesapeake Bay - CB_1508_2 Viral MetaG (SPAdes) (version 4) | ecosystem: Environmental > Aquatic > Marine > Coastal | place: USA... | reverse complement strand
TCAAGCATTATTTTCATATTCAAAAATGACAACTAACAAGCGGTTACACGGGACGCAAAAAACGCGCCCGTGAACACAATCGTTATGCGTCAATAATTACCACCAAACATATTACCGCCATACTGCTCCGCAAGAAGCGAAACAGCACTAACCTTAAGGCCACCCCGTAGATGTCGTTCAGCATACTCTCTGGCTGCATCCTTATTAGCGCTTACGACATAGAAAGGTTTGAGCTTCTTACCATTAAATCGACTCCAAGCATCTGTTGGTTTAACCGTGATTCTGAAAAGGTAGTCCGTGCCAAATTCACGCATAACAAGTAACTCCAGTGGACAGTCAAACGCCGTCCGGTTTTGTGATTAATTCAGGTCTCAGTGCTGGCGTTTGCCTGCCCCTGAGCATGGCGTTAGGCAGAATGCATACAGCAGCAGCAAGGGTATTCATCTTCGTCTACCGTATTGTTCGCGCATGAATAACAATGGCCCGACATTTCAGAATTTTCCTCGCCTCCAGGTTTATATAAGTTCCGCCGCTCTTGTATGCTGGCTGATGTGACGCAATCCGCCTTGATGTAAGCAACCGCAGAGGGGTCATCAAATGCCGTTTGTTCCAGGCCACCGTTGTCGCCACCGTCATCGCGCATAAAAATTAATTCGTTTGTAGTACTGTATTCGCTCATCAATAAATCCTATATCTGCCTAACAATTTACACCAGGCGGAGCGCATTACCACCGTGGCCTATCGGGCTAAATCGTGCGCGCCCGCTGTTTACTGACGTTAGATTGCGCAAACCGCGCAACCATCAAACGTATCGCATTTGTCATTTCTATCCCGGCCTCCTTTCGACGAAAACACAGACCGTCCTACCAGTGGCTCTAGTGATCGCGCCATTTGTAAGTGCTCGCGCCCAACATCGTCAAACGCGAACGCTTTTTCCTTGTGTTTGTCGCCAGCTGCGAGGCACGGAAAACAGCCAACCCTTGTGAACCCATCTTTGTATAGTGGGTTTTCTTCGCCATCTAGGTACTCGAAAATGTCACGCTCCGTCCAGTCAATAATCGGCAGGCGGAACATTACGCCTAGCTTTTCTAGTGCTTTAGGGTACTTTGCCAGCACTTCGTGCGGTGGGTATATATCTTCACCAACCTTGTCCTTATACCGCTTCTTTCTAGCTGGGCTTTCTTCTGAGCGCATCCCATACCAAACTTCGAACGGGCCGTTACCACGGGCAAAATCGTTATAGAATCGCTTGGATGGCCCTATCTTCAACTCGTCAGTACAAAACCTAGCGCCTCCACCTGGAAACCTTTTGTACTTTCTGATCTGTATCTCCACGCTACCTGCGCACACCTTGTGTATTTTAATTCCGTACATATCGGATATTCGGTCAATGTGCGCGTATGTCAGCGGATGTTCAAACTGCGTATCGCAAAACAGTCCCTGCACAGCATCCGAGCCGTAGCGTTCTACGGCCAGCTTTGCGCAGGCTTGGCTATCCTTCCCTCCGCTGATCGGCACCACGCATTTAACAGCGCAATCTAACAACGGCATCAACTCAGACCCAGCGCAGTCTGGCGCTGTGGTTTCGTTCTGGCTTTTTGTAGTGGTCATGGTCTCGTTCCTCTTAGTGGTTCGTGGTGGCGCTGGGCTGGTTATGCGCGGCGTTACTCACGCGACCACCAACCCGATCAAAACCGCATCCGCCCGCCCGTTGTCCTTCTTGCGCGAGAACAAATCCGAGTGATTCGGGTATTTCTGCAGCACCAGGGTTCGCGAGGCGTCTTTATCCTTGCCTGTGAGGCCGTGTAGCTTCTTCCATCGCTGAGGCGTCACATACTCCACCGGCAGTGAGAATGCCGCCGCTACGCCCTCCACGACGCCCAGAGAGCGGCCAAACCCGAACATGGACGTTACCCCCTGCCCTGGCATTGCGCCAACCGCCTCGATGGCTACACGCACGATCTCACCGCTGTTCAGGATCACGCTTCGCAGATAGTCGCCCAGAAGCACCGCGTTGACCTCGTTGCCCTTGCCGCGCGTCTTGGCTGATGTCGGCATATCGATAACATCGATTAAATCACCGTCATCGCGCATCACCGCAATTGCGCCAGAGATACCAGGGTCGATGCCGATAATCATTGCCACCACCCAATAGCCATCGCCAGCAACATGCCCGCGGCGAATATTCCCGCACAGATAGTGCCGATCACAACGCAAATACCCAGATGCTCAAATCTCATGTGTCATCCCTCATTTTCTCGATCAAATCAATCAAACTGTAAACCAGCCCACCAACAAAGCACCCGCTGAAAAATATCAATGGCTTCACCCACTCCGGCTCAGGCATCACTGCTACCTCCTGGATGTAACGCGGCCAGCAAATTGCCGGTGCGGGTTTTCATCTTCTCGACCACGTTGCAGGCGTGGATGACCTCGTGGGTACTGATGCCAAAATCTTCGTGGTCAACAGTCGCATAGAGACTGCGCAAGGTGCGCTGAATCTCGGCCAGGCGGATATCGTTGCGCAATATCCGGTCTGTGCGGTCATTGAATTCTGAGCGGTCGCTCATATCGCAATCCCGTTCGGCTGAATAGTCACATGCAACCCATCAATAACGATATCTGTCACACCACGAACGTGCTTTTTCACTTTATGTTTTAAGCCAAGTTTTGACTCGCGGATGTGCTGCGCAACCCAATGAATAATCGCCCGCTTCCGATTTCTCAATAACGGAGCCTCCCTGTCGAAAAATATTTCCTTGTAGTCATCGAGAGGAACCGGGAGACTTATTTCAACTCCGTCTTTGAATGTCGCCAGCATCGAGTTTGCTCTGTGCGCATCCTCGATAATGGAGCAGGCGGTGATCAGGTATTCGCCCTCATGGTAAGGAGAGCAAACAAAAGCGTTTCGAATCTTTGCAGTCAATGGTTTCCCGTTTTTATCCAGCGGGACTAGTCGCTTCTGGTATAACCCGTTACCATCTGGCCGGATGTCACGATAATGAACCTCATAGAAAACATCCGGCTTCCCGAGAACAGCTACACCTTTTGGTTTTTTTGCCCGCCTATAGCCGACCCAACGGAAATGATTCTTGTCTTTTAGTTGGAAAAATAATTCCGACTCATCGCCAAGTATTTCAGCGGGGTGACCCATGAGTAAGTCATTACTTCCAGTGAAAATCCTATCCTCATCCAACATATCGAACGAATACATTTTACCAGGGGTCATTTCATCAAATCGCAACATTAACCCTTGGTCCTGTATCAACCCTGTTGTTTTTTCTTTTCTTTTGCGCAATATTGATACCGGATCAGTTGTTACGGAAAAATCACCGTCGAGCGCGTTTATCAGCAATGTCTCAACTCTATCAACTTCAGTATTCACTTTATTCATCGCTTATTCATCCGTTCAGTAACCTGTTTCAGTTTCTCCGCGCCCCATGATTTCAGCAGGCGTGGCTTATATGTGTTGTGCCACCAGTTTTTACCGTTCTTCTCGATGTAGTGAAGGCACTGCGCGGCCTGGCCGTCGAGGAACTTTTCTTCATCAAACTCCTGCATGTCCTTTCCTTTTGTCGATCTCACGCTGCAGGTACCACTTTGCTTTTTCCAGATCCTCGATAGCGTCATGCTTCAGGTCGGCGCGCCAGATATATTTCATGACATTGCCCAGACAAAACCCCATGTATTCGGTGATCTGAACGCACTCAACGCCACTCGGATGGCTGGTGTAGTGTGGTGGATGGTCAACCATATCGCTCACCACAAATCCTCCTCTTGATTCAATCGAGCCTCGCGATCTTCGTAGGCGTCCAGGGCGCGCTTGTGGTCTTGCGCCAGTTTTGAACGGTTCACTTCGGTCTTGGCCTTCGGTTGATCATCCAGCCGGAAATACTTCCGGTGGTAGTCATAGCCTGGATTATTTTCGTGCGTGTCCATCAAAAAACTCTCCAGTTGAATTTGTACGGGTCGATAAACGGCACATCATCGAATCCGTCATCGGGCGCGCTTTGTCGCGCTGAACTCTGCGCCGCCTGCCCACCAGACTGGTTGTCGTTGTCGAAGATGCTGCACATCACGTTACCGCCCGACTGTTTGCCGTTTTTCTGAGCGAGCAGACGCTGTTTCATCAGGACGCCCGACAAATCGACGGTTGGATTCAGCATGACGTATTCGCCATGCTCGTTGCTCAGGATCACGCCGATATCGACGTACTTACCTTTGGTCTGACCGTCTTTTTCGTACTCGTCAATTTTTGCTGCGATTCGTTTCGCCATTGCTCAATGCCTCGTGTGCGGTTGCTGGTTGCCGTCATCGTGGTAACTATTCCGACGAATTCGGGTTTCAAAAAATCCCTCGTGCTCCGGGTGATCATCCATGAATCGCCTGGCGTAATGACTAATCCATCCGTCATCGATTTTGAAATCTGAGTTATTTTCCTTGATCTGTGTTTGCCACCGGATAATGTGAAAAATCGTCTTGGCCGAGTAGTGATTCCGTACTTTGGCCGCGCGCAGCGCGTAGTGCTTGAACATCTCGTAGATTTGAGGATTCTCGCGGCAATGAATTTTGAAATTCTCTTTCGACCATTTCCCGTTCATGCCGCACCCCGGTACAGAAAACGCTCCACAGCGGCTTCGCTCCTGCTGATATCGACGAGGACGTTTTCGCCAATCATGCCTGGCTTGTGCTTTTTCTTGCGCGGCAATGTCCTGCGGTTGCTGGCGCAGTTAGGGCTGCACGATTTACGTTTGGCGTGATCTGCGTTGTTCTCCCACAGGTTTTTGTTGCCACCATGCTCGATGATTCGAGGAACTATCTGCTTGCCGCATTGGCAGTGCTTGAGTTCGTAAAACCGATTCACTTTCCGACCTCGACGGTCGATCAGTTCGCACTGTTTGCCGTATTGGATTTCTTCGACCGGGGTTTCAATCATCAGTAGTTCCCCTCTGTTGCCAGATTTTTAACCTGCATCGTTTCAGGCAACCACGAGAACCGGAATGCGCCAGTTGGCCCATGTCGGTTTTTGCAAATAATTATTTCGATTGTCCCTTTGAACTGAGAGTTATCGAAATATTCTTCTTCGCGATAGAGCGTCATAACGACATCCGCCTCCTGCTCGATAACGCCCGACTCCAGTAAATCAGACATGCCGGGTTTCGGCTCTTTCAGTTTGTCAACATTGCGGCTGACTTGTGCCAGCGCAATCACCGGCACACCCAGTTCTTTAGCCAGCGATTTCAACGAGGTAACAACCTCGGCAACCTCAAGCCTGCGATTCTCTGCTTTGGCTCGAACTCGCTGAATGTAATCGACGTAAATCGCTTTGATGCCGTGGTTATATTTCAGCCTTCTGGCTTCACGCATCAGATCCCCGATGGTCAAATACCCTTGGTCGTGGATGAAAATTTTCTTTCCAGCCAATTTGGTTACGGCATAGGCCATTCGGTTATTTTCGCTTTCATCGAATTTCGCCGTCCTGATCTTCCTTGCGCTTACCCCGCTGGTCATCGAGATCATTCGCAAACCAACCTGCTCGTGTGGTTGCTCCGTCGAGAAGAACGCACAAGGTTCGTCATGATTCAGCATCCAGTTGATGATCATTGCGGTCTTGCCCATTGCCGGCCTTGCTCCCACAACGTACAGGTCTGGAGACTGCAATCCACCTATCGCCTCGTCCAGTAACTTGAGCCCTGTCCTGAGCCCTGGAATACCGTCGTGCTTGGCGTATTCCTGCGCGGCCTCGATTGCGTGTAACGCAGCCTCTGCGGTTGCGTGAGTAAACTTTCTCTCAACCTTGTCGAGGTTCATCAGCGACTGAATGGCCGCGTCTGAGTCGTTATCCTCGAACAGGGTTTCAGCGATTTTTTTGATTTCCCGCTTGTGGTGTTTTTCCAGCATGACGATTTGCGACGTGTGGAAACCTGTCTCGGAGTAAACGTCATTGGCGCATTTCCCCAGGTACGGCAACCAGTTGAAATCATCGTCAGGTAATTTCTCCCTCAGCCGGTCATCAACAGTGATGACATCGATCATCTTGCCCTGGGACTCCAAATCTTGGATTGCCTCGAAAATATCCCGGTGGTGATGGTCGGTGAAATGATTGGCTCCGATTTTCACATCCATCATTTTTTCAGGGTGCAACAACACCGCGCCGATGAATGCCATCTCAGCCTGGATGACAGAAAGACTGCCGTTGTATCTGGAATATCGCTCTTGCAATTCGCTCATTGGGGGAATGCTCCGATTGTTTTTCTTGGTGGCTCAAATTGACCGCCGCCAAATTTAGTGGATGGCGTTACAGGATCGTCCTGCCATCGCTTACCGTTTAGATAAACAACAGCAGCAGGGATAAATTGTTTTTCAGTTTCCTGGTATCTGGTTTGGCAATCACTCAACGCTAGTTTCTGATCATCCAGATTGAGAGATTTCCATTTTTTCTCGGCGTCTGATTTTCTGTCGCCTTTTGGGTATGCAGACCAGAAATCCACGAAGGGGATTTTTTCTTTTTCTTGTTTTTTATTATTATTGGTTATTGGTTCTTGGTTAGGTTTCGATCCGGTTTTTTCTGGGTTCCTATTTTTAACCTGCTGGGTTTTTTTAGGTTTGTTCTTTGATCCCTTCGGCCTGCCGCCCTTGCTACCATTGGCTCTCGCGGTTTCTGCCTTCGTTTTGTAAATTTCTATTTCTCGCTCAATTCGTCCATGTTTGTAACCAGTTTCTGTTTCTTCAAAGAATTCTGAGAGGATATTTTCGAGATTTTCCAAAAACTCAGAAACCAAACCTAACCTACGCATAACCAGTTTGGTTTTTTTGGGTATTTCGCACTCATCCAGGTAATACCAATCGATCAATTGGCGATAGATGTAATGCTCAATTGGCGTCAAATGAACCGTGTCCTTTCGGTAATCAGCGATGTTGAACTGGTAGTAATGCACTACTTCAAAACCTCGCGCAGTTTGTTCTGGCCGATCTCATCAAGGGTGATCGTGTGCGTAACGTGCGGACCGCGCTGAACGATAACCACCTCGTTACCGTACCGGCGAATCTCGATATCTGGGTAAATCGGGTAATCCTTCGGTGGTTCTATGTTGTTACTCACAGTTCTTTCCGTTCTCTTCGTTCGCTTCAAACACGCTTTTCAGACGTTCATAGTCAGACCTATGAGCGGAAATGTACGCGCCAATTACCCGTGCCAGCAGGCTGGAAACTGTCAGGTTTTCGTCGCCCTTTGCGCGCTCGAAATCCAGCAGTTTGAGGAAATCGGACTCGGTTTTTTCAGTGACATGCGTCACGAGCGTTCTATCCAATTTCATTCAATTTGGCCCGGCAGTCCGAATCGAACGGACGGCGATTCCAGGTGCGGCCAGGAACCCCCAACCGCATCGCCCACCGTGTACCGGGAAAAAAGCCCGGACGAACCGGGCAAGGCTTTCACCAAAGGAGGTGGCGAATTTGCAGGGGAAACTAACAAAACCCTGCGCCGATCCGCCCGCGGCTTGAAGAAGAAGGCCATCCGGGGAGATGGCAAGAGCAGTAATCTGCCCAAGAGGTTTCATGCGGCCTGCTCTGGGTATAAAAGCCCGTACAGCGAAATCTCGGGGTATCTAGCAATGATGGCCTTAGCCGCTTCTTTGCTGACATCCCGCTTGCCACTTCTAATCATGCTCACCAAACTTGGCTGGCAATTCATAATCTTGCTGGCTCCAGCGCGTCCACCAGCTAGCTTCACAAACCTTTCAAACTCAATATTCATGACGCTCATTGTAACGTTTCGTGACCTTTATGCAAATAAAAAAAGAAACCAAGGGAAATTTAGTGGTCTCTATTCGTTACATTATAGTTATAATGTCTCAGGATTAACAATTAATCGCTGTTTAGAATGTCCGCCACAATTAAACCAGAGGCGGGCAGCATGAAGTGGACTGATCGTGTTAGAGCAGGATTGAGGAACAAGGGCTACACGTTCCAAGACCTGGCGGATCGTATTGGGGTCACACGGCCTGCGGTTTCCATGTATTTGACAGGGAAGCGTGAGCCGACACTGCAACAAGTAAAGGAAATAGCCAAGATGGTCGATCTAAGTGTGTCGGAGTTACTTGGGGATGACGCTACATTCATCGCTGATAAACAACAAATAAGGGCAGCAGAACTAATAAAAGAAGTGCCGCAAGAGCTTCAAGAGCAGGCGCTAAAAGTGCTGGAAACATTCACAAAGCCAGCGAAATAAACGAAACCGCGTTATTTATTAAAAAGTTTTATCACCAAATGTCACGTTTAGAGACATTCAGTTCTTGCTGCTGAAGTCACGTTACGTTACCATTCGCTCATACTTTCAACAAAGGTGAGCAAAATGGAAAGAACAATTAAATTCTCTCGCGCTGCTGAGTGCGAGCAATGGACGGTGGAAGCACTGCGCGACCACCTGGCTACCATCGACCGTGATGCAATCGTGAAGGTCTGCAATTTCGGCAACCCGACTGACCTGCAAATCGTCATCGTCAATGACGAAGGCGTTGAACTGATCGGTTCTTGATCATGCCGTCACTGAAAATCATCGATACCCCGGCAGAGCGCGCCAACATCATGAGGCGCGATATCTACGTCCTTGGCGAACGAGTCAGAAACAACGACTTCCGCGACGAGGCATCGCGCCTTCGAGCCGAATCCACGATTGAAAACATTCAGGGACAGCTTGCTTGGCTCAAGCGCAACTTCCAACTGGAGGACTGACATGGACACTTACAAATTTACAGCGTCTGTTTGCATGGAGTTCATATACCAGGAACTCGATGTCCCAATGGTTGCGTACTATGACGTAGATTGGGACGAAGACGGCCCGCATGTTCGAGTTGATCACATCAAGGTAGATCATGAGGTGGATTCGATCAACCTGCGTCTAATCGGGTGTTCAACTGCAAACATCATGAATGGTCTGAAAAACTTCGACCACCTGGAATACGACATTGAGCAGCATCTTGAACGCCAGAAACGCGCTAATCAGGATGACGTTGTAATTCAAAAATACGCCGAGGAACGAATCTAATGGAACCCATCACCCACAAGCTGAAAACATCCTGCAAGTGCGGAAAAGCCTGCCTGGATACCTACATCGCTTACACCTTCATCGACGGCAGTTTGTCTATCAAAAGCATTGATCACCGGTTGAACGACTCGTTTACGTTCTCAGCGAATCAATCCGACTACCTGCATTACCTGATGCAGTTTGGCCGCGAAATGATCACCCAGGCAGAGCGTGACATTGAACACATGAAGGAGGTCGCGCGCCGACATGACGATTGGTTGCGTGATGAATTGAACATCATTGGTGCGACGGCATGACACCTGAAAACGAATTAAAGACAGAGCAAATTAAGAACGCTCTGATACGCGCTTACGAAGCGTTCTGTAACGGCCATATCTGGGAAGGAAAAGCCGCAGTCGAGGAGGCTCAGATTATATCGAAGGCTCTGGATGTGCGAATTGAACAAGTATCGAGGGCAGTACGATGAAATACATAAACAGAGATTTTGCGCCGAAGGACTGGATAAATAACGAGGATATCCCTGCGAAGCACCTGATACCTACAGGACTGGTTATCACATTTGGAGCGATTGGCGCGCTCCTGTTGATTGGATTTTTTGGAGGCTAAAAAAATGCAAGACATTGCGAAAACTCATAACGGCATTATCAAAACTGGCATCAGTAATGCCGAGTACCATGCCGACCGTTCGAGCTTTTCATCGAGCATCTTGAAGATGATGAACTGCCCCGCCAAGGCGAAATGGGAAATTGAAAACCCGTCGCCGCGTACTGAAACCCTGGCGCTTGGCTCGGCGATCCATAAATGGATTCTGGAGCGCGACCAGTTCAACGAGGAATTCCTGATCGGCATCGACCGCGCTCGACGCTCGAAGGATGACCGCCAGGCTTGGGCGGACTGGTACAGTGAACGCGGCGCAGATGGAAACGTGGTGATCGACCGGCCAGCCGCTGAATGGAATGCCGAATTTGAACGGCAGACCGGCAAGAACATGGTCACGCCCGATACGCTCAAGATGCTGATCGATATGGCAGACGCGGTGGCCAGCAATCCAAACGCCAATGAACTGATATCGAAGGGCGTGGCAGAGCAATCTGTTTACTGGACGGATGATGAAACCGGCCTGAACCTGCGCTGCCGGCCCGATTACATGAACGCGGAGTTCATCAGCGACCTGAAAAGCGCTGCTGAAATCGACGATAGGGCCATTATTCGCGCCGTGGCGAACTTTTCATACTCGCTCTCGCAGGGCATGTACCAGCAAGGCGTTTACGAGGCCACGGGGCAATGGAGGCCGTTCCTGTTCATATTCGTCGAGAAGTCGCCGCCATATCAATGCCGAGTGATTTCGCTCGATGAGGCTGCAGCTATCGCCGGTTACGAGAAATACCGTGAGGCCGCGCGCATCCTGAAAACCTGCATCGATACCGGCGAATGGCCAGGCTACAAAGACAACCTGAATTTCCAGCTTCCCGAGTGGGCGCTGTAACCAAAAACTAACGAGGCAAAGACAATGACTGCTGAACTCAAACAACTGCACGAAAAATCCAAACTACCCGCAGCGCAAGCCGGTATCGGTACGGTGAAGTCCTTCTTCGAGGCGAACAAGGCCAGCATGGCCGCTGTTCTGCCGCGTCATGTGAAGGCTGACCGCATGGTTCGCATCGCCCTGGGCGCGCTTCGCACCACCCCGAAGCTGATGCAATGCACGACTGAGAGCCTGATGGGTGCGATTATGCAGTGCGCTCAATTAGGGCTTGAGCCAAACACACCGCTTGGTCATGCCTATTTGATCCCGTTCAAGAACAACCGCCAGAATCGTACCGATGTCCAGGTTATATTCGGATTTAGGGGCCTGATTGATCTTGCGCGCCGGTCAGGCCAGATCGAAAGTATCGCTGCCCACGCTGTCTATGAATGTGATGAGTTCGATTTCAGTTACGGGCTTACCGACCATTTGAGCCACAAGCCGGCTATGACCAACCGGGGTGAGATTGTCGCCTTCTACTGTGTTGCAAAACTGCAAGACGGTGGTCACGCCTTCGAGGTGATGAGCGTGGAACAGGTTGAACGCATTCGCGACGGATCTCAAAACTATCAGTCCGCCAAACGCTACAACAAGGAATCTGTTTGGGACACCCACTTTGAAGAAATGGGGCGAAAGACGGTTGTTCGCCGCCTGTTCAAATACCTGCCTGTCAGTATCGAAATGGCGACCGCCACCCAAATGGACGAGGTTGCGGAAGCTGGCGGAAACCAGCACACAGAGACCGCGCTTGAAGGTGATTACACAATTCTGCCGGATGACTACGAGGATCAAACCGAATCGGACGAGCCAGCAGTTATAACTGATATCAACGGCGAAGCATTCGATGCAGAAAAACACGCGACGGATGCAGAAGGTAATCCAGTCCTCAACAAGGACGGAGCGTTCCGCGCGAAGCCAGGCCCGTCGAAAAAAGACAACGCGCCAAACTACGCATCTATCGCGGAAGCAATGACCAAGGCCGGAACGAAAGAAGCACTGGATGAAGCGACCGCGCTTTCCGACTCTCTTCCGCCAGAACAGAAGAAGGATTTGCGCGAACTTTATAAGTCGTTGTCGCAAAAATTTGCATGATTGAGCCGAAACCAATTTACACACAGAGCAGAAAAATGCACGAATATGCAACCTCTATGATGGTAGATGAGCTTTTGAAACAGAAAGAAGCAAATGACGCAATTGTATCTGTTTTGAGGCGAAGAATTGATGATCTGGAAACAGAAAAAGAACGGCAGAATTGTTCATTATTTTTGCTTCATTTATTTTTTTTGAAACACAAAGATTTAATCACTGAGTTTGTTGAACTCGCATATAAAGATTCGCCGGAGTGTGCGAGAAGAACTGTTGCCGCATTGCACGATGAAGCCGCCGATCTTTCAAAAATTGATTGTACTGGCGATGATTTTAAGCCGTGGTAAACATAACGTCACAAATAAATGGGCGGCGCTTTTTGCCGCTCCAATTTGATTGGCTTGTTATCAAGCCGGGAGAACTGATGGATATTTTTGACTTTGAAGAATTGATGGCCGACATACTGGATGTAACCGACGAGCAACGTGATGATGATGATTATCTGGAGGATAAATTTTATCAACGATATGGAATGGATTTAGAGACAGGGTTTGCTCTCGCGAAAGATTTGATTACTCGGACGCCGATTGTTGACAGCGCACTAGCGACGAAAAAGTACCACGCATTTATCGACAAGGATCAGCGGTTTATGCTGATGAAGGTTGAGGCTTCATAACGCCTACAGCAGAGGCAAACCGGAGCGCAGCGTAGGTTTGTCCTGCTGGCTGTACTTGTTAACGCGAAAATTCGAGGTCGAAAAATGAACAACATAATGCTGGATTTGGAAACAATGGGTAACGGAAGCAATGCCGCGATTATTGCAATTGGTGCCGTGCAATTTGACGAAACCGTGAAGGCGAAATTTTACTGCACAGTGGATTTGAGCGACTGCGTGAAAAATGGACTGGAGATAGACCCGGATACCGTCATGTGGTGGATGCGCCAAAGCGATGACGCGCGGAAACAGTTTGAAACCCCGGATTATGATCTGGTTGCCGCCCTGGACGCCTTCCGAGAGTGGGCAGGCGATGACCCGATTATATGGGGTAACGGCGCTGATTTTGACAACGCGATACTGGCAAACGCCTATAAAAAAGTAGGCCAAGTACCGCCCTGGAAGTTTTGGAACAACCGATGCTATCGCACGGTAAAGAACCTGAACCGCGACATAAAAATGGAACGGATCGGGACGTATCACAAGGCGGTTGATGATGCTGAAAGTCAGGCGGAACATTTGCTGCGTATCCTGTCGCGTTAACGACTTTAAACAGGGGCTTGCGCCCCAATTACGACGAAGCGGCACGCTGTTGCCGCAAGTCCCGACTGGTTTTACTTGTTATGTGTTTTTGAGGAATTGATATGGTTGATTGTAGTAAATGCGTAAACAGAGGTAAGGCGTTCGGTTTGTCGCAAGAATCAAACTGTGACCATTGCATTCATTTCATGCAGACATGGAAGCGTGATTTGTACGACGAAGGCCCGAACGGTGGTAAGGCACACAAAAACTGCGATGGTTGCGCTAGATTGCTGCCTGTTGTTGGTGGGCTGCATCGTGACGAAAAAGGCGCTGTACAGACATGCACAGCGAATAGATACACATAACGTGAGAGTTTTGTGGTGAGCGCAGCGAATCCAGCAATAACGCCTTGTTATTTGGCCGCTTTATTTGTACAGCCTGACGGCGTGTATGCTGGTTGGCCGTGGATTGATTGTTGGGACGAAGCTAGGGACGCCAGAAAATATGACGGGCCTTGGCCGGTAGTCGCTCACCCGCCATGCCAACTATGGGGTAGCTTGGCAAAAGTGAATTACGCGCGATGGGGTGGAGAACACAACAAACCCGGAAATGATGGCGGGTGTTTTGAGGCGGCACTGAAAGCCGTAAACGACTGGGGTGGCGTCCTTGAGCATCCTGCATCGACGAGAGCGTTTGCTGCGTATGGATTACCGGCACCTACATCGATGGGCTGGCAAAAGACGATGCAAGGCGGGTGGGTTTGCGAAGTATGGCAATCTGCTTACGGGCATAAGGCGAACAAAGCGACATGGTTGTATTACAAAGGCAATAACCCGCCGTTTCAATTGCGATGGGATAGAGTAGTTGGTACGCACCAAATCGGCGGCTATGACCAGCGCGGCCCATCGAAGAATAAGCCTTCAATTCAAGGAAAAGCAGCAAGCGCGACCCCTCTTGAATTTAGGGACACACTTTTAAGGCTGGCACTACATGCGGCCAAATAACGATATGCAACAGCAGCGGCCCGATATTTTAAACGAAGCAGCACGGCACTTTTGCCGTCTGCCCTGATTGCGCTTGTTACTGAGCGCGTGGAGAAGATATGTACGACCCAGAAAAACAAAAAACACTGAACGAAGCACACGCTAAAAACCCACAACCCGGCGATTACTGGGAAGAGCATTTTTGTGGTGTCTGTGTGGTGCTGGCGGTTGAGGATGATTGCGTAA
>Ga0208795_1000904_pt1 | contig 14128 bp, 10 predicted proteins | sample CB_VirMetaG_6_FD_184541 | JGI IMG/M metagenome (GOLD analysis project Ga0208795, IMG submission 184541) | Freshwater to marine saline gradient viral communities from Chesapeake Bay - CB_1508_2 Viral MetaG (SPAdes) (version 4) | ecosystem: Environmental > Aquatic > Marine > Coastal | place: USA... | reverse complement strand
AATACGGACTCCCTTCTAATTTTAACCCAGAGTCTGATGTTGACTTTATGTTTGCTCTCAAGGAGTCTATATCAAGACAACAGACGGATATTGACAGCAGCGAATTAGCCTCTTATCAAGAAAGAATTGAAGAGGAGGCTGGAAAGCTGCCTCCTGGGTTTGCTGGAGAGTCTATCGTTAGAGGCTTTATAAATGGGGCTGTTAGGTCTGTTGTAGACGCCGCAAAGTACAGTTTGCCAGCGATGTACTACGAGTATGTCGGTGACAACGAAAATTACAATGCCTACATGTCTGCCAACAGGAGGTCTCAGGATATAGCGGCTCAAGACAAAAGAAATAGATTTAAGGAAAGGTTTAATCTGTCGGAAGATGTGGCAGATATGGGTGTTTCTGAGGCTACAGAGATGTGGATAAACGGGGAGTTGTCACAAGAAGATTACCTCTCAAAACTTGTTTACGAGTCTGGAGAGTTTTTTGGGGGCGCCCTCAGCTACATGATACCGATAGGTAGAGTTAGCGAGGCCCTGAGGTTGGCTAAGGGTGCCGTTGCGAAAACCGCAGCAAAAGGCACTGGCGTACTTACAGCGGAAGCCGCTCTTGCCGCAAGGACTGCAGACGCAGCGCTAAGGGTGGCCAAAATCAATAACGCTGGCGTGCTTACTGCGCTTGGCGTAACGTCAGGAGCAGCCACGTATGCAGATCTTTACGACAGAAAAGACTTAACATTCTCCGAAAAGATGCTTCAGTCAACACTCGTTGGCGTTGCGGAAGCCACTCTTGCAAGAATGCTCTCCAACGTGGACCGACTCCTTGTTAGCGGAGCTGCAAGAACCGTAAGAGCAAAGACAACTCAGGAGTTTGCTAAGATGGCCAAGGACCGTTTGGCTAGCATGACCAGAAGGAAGGCCATTGGGCGGGGACTTAAGCAGACTGGACGAGGCCTTACTGAAGAATTCTTGGAAGAATTCGGTGTTGAGGTTGTGGCTCAGGGAGCGGAGATACTTAACGATATAGCCATGGGGAGAACCCCTAAGGAGATAGATTGGTATGCTTTGATTGATGCTGGAATGGCTGGCCTCATTGGAGCTGGACCTACTAGCGCCATGGCAGGCCTTGGGTCTTATCAGGCGCACAGCAGCCTCCTTAAGAGAAGAAAGGTTCTTGCGGATCAGCTAGGAGAGCTTGACGCAGCTATAGGCATGGCTGATTCTGCTGATGAAAGAAAAAGGCTTACGCAAATAAAAGAAGGAGTGTCAGCTGAGCTGATGCTTATAGACGGGGAGTCTCGTGCGTCTTTCGACAACTTGTCGGAGGGTCAGAGAAGAAGACTCCTTAAGATACACAGGGACATGGCGTACACCGAGAACGCCCTGAAGAGAAAGGATTTGTCTAAAGAAGAGAGGGAGCAACTTACGACTAGATACGAGTCTCTTCTCAGAGCCAAGACGGAGATTGAAAACTCTGGAGAGAAGCCTAACCTGTCGCGCGATGATGATAGTGTTCCTGTACAGGACGCTAGCGGAAAGGACGTGGAGGTCAAGGGCGAAGACACAACGCGGGAAGACGATGTCAAACTAGAGACTGCAGAGCAGGCAGAAGAAGAGGCTCCAGAGGAGCAAAAGCAAGAAGCCGTGCAGCTGTCTTTGTTCGATGAAACCCAAGAGCAAGAAGAGGCTCCCGCTGTCGAGGAAGCCCCAGCAGCAGAGACTAAGGCTGAGGAAACCAAGGCAGAAGAAAAGGCTCCTGCAGAGGAAGCCCCCGCAGCAGACCAAGGCGTCAAAACCTTTAATGAGTTTGGCGGAGACCTTGTTGATGTTACCGACTCTAACGTCGTTGGTTCTGGCGAAGGCAAGATGTCATTGGAAGCTGCAATAGCAGTAAACAGGATGAGCAAAGCCTTTGGTGGAGCTATAAAGTCGGCTGGGTATTCATTTAAGCTTTATTCAAGAGAAGCTTTTGAGGCTACCCTTCCAGATTCTATCGACAAGAAAAAGGCTGGAGGTTATGTTGACCATGGATCAAAGACAATCAACATTCCAGCTGACGCAACCGCCGCAGAAGTAATAGAGGAATTTGGTCACGTAGCCCTTAAGGACATTATAGGCAAGGATGCTAAGGCAAGAAAGTCTATATACAACACACTTAAGGATATAGCAAAAAGAAACCCAGGCGTAGCACAGATACTTCAAGAGACGCGAGAAAACGAGCTGTACAGCAAGCAAGGCGAAGCCATCGTAGAAGAGGAGTCAATTATAGCTGTACTTGTTGCTTACACGAGAGAGCCTGAAGCGCTTAACAAAGGAGGCTTTGTAAGCAAGATGATGGCCGCCATCAACAAGGTGTTTGCTCGTATTGCTGGCAAGGACCTCAAGGCTATTGAAAATGAAGAGAAGTTCTATGACTTTGCTCGTAAGTTCGTCCAAGCAGCCAGAGGGGAGCAGGTAGAGATCACAGATCCAGGTATTCAGGCTCAAGATCAAGACCTCAGAAAGAGAGAAGACGAGTCAGAAGAAGAGTATAGAGCTAGGCTTGACCGCATGGCTGATGAGATGGCCCCTATGACGGAAGAGGAAAGGGCTCAACAAGAGTTTGAAGAAAGGGGTGAGGACATCTCTGGTATGCGCTTTGCCTACGGAAAGAGAAAAACCGAGTTTACATACCTGAAGGATACAGTGGTGTATTACACTGAAGATCCATACGTGGAGATTGGTGAGTACGGACAAGAGGCAAGTAGGACTAGAGACAAGAAGATAAAGGTAAACGACTACTTCCACTTTAGGAATTGGTACAACCACATGAATGCCAATGGCCGCAGGGACAGAGTAGCCAATATGTACTTCATCAAGGATGGAAAGAAGTATACTATTAAGCCTCCGAAGCCGAAAACAGACAAGGACGGCAATGTCGTAAGAATGAATGGCGCTCTTTCTGGTCGTGCAGCCTTCGCGGACAGAATTATGGCCAAAATAGATGAAGAGGCTAGAGCAGTTAACGAGGCTAGAGCAAAAATATTTAAGCTCCACGACGACGCAAAAATCCTGAATAGAGCTGGTATAGAACCAGCTTCAGGTATGGTTCTGATTCCTGGGTTTGATATTGACGAGTACTCTAAGCTTGAAGATGCTGGAGAGAAGTTTGAGTACAAGTCCGAATTTAGAAATAGAGTTCTTTTTAACAGAACCCTTGAGGAGCAGCAAGAAGTTCTTGAAATAGCTTATGAAAACCTAGAGCTCCTGCTTCAGTCTGGCATGAGCGTCTCTGAAATGGAGGCAGCTGACAAGGCATCCATACTTAACATGTCTGGTAGGACTCCTTCATTTATGCAGGGTGAGGGTAGCACAACAGACAGCGGAGATCTTCGCTTTGCTTACAACAAGAAAGCGATTCCAGCTTCACTGAAGAAGAGAGGCTTAGACCTTGGTATTAGAATAGGCAAGTTTGCTGAGTTCGTAGGTGCTAGGTCAGTCAACGCGGGTTATGACAGGTCTTATGAGTCTGTCAAATCTGGCGTTCTTGAGCAGGCTGGAAAAGAGATAGATGGGAACCCTGTTTTCCTCAGCCACAGGACGGCTGGGATGGCTCAGAACAAGTACAAAGAGCTTGTGAGGGAGGCTAGACGCGACTTGCGCAGACCAGTCAAAGACAGAAAAGGATTTGTGGTGGTTACTCACTCTGTTCTAGATGTAGGCTCTATCGCTGGTAATCCAGCAATATTTGCCCAACTTGTAGACAGCCTTATTAATGACCCTTCATTTACAGAGGCTGAAATCATAGAGGCTGTAAATGACTTTATATCTGGTAGCGATTCACCTATGGCCGAAAAGAACTACAGGAAGCTCATTAGATCTACTGAGTTCAACAGAAAAAACAGCCTCCTTAATGCGCTGTCAAGAGCTGGTACTGGTAAAATAAGAATTGAAAGCATACAGGAAGCCAGAGATTTTGTTGACGTATTTAAGCAACAAGACGAGGCCCTTGGTATAGAGCAAAACTTTGTAGACAGAAACGCTTTCGGAAGAAGAATAGTTAAGCAGATACTTAAAAAAGAAGGGAAGGAAGGTGGGCTTAGTGCTACAAACAAATATTTGAGAGAAAACTTTGAAGACAAAGGGCTCTCTGAGCAGGCTGGAAAGTATATCATAGCAGCAACGAAAATTCCGTACACCGTTGAGGGAAGAGACGAGAACGGTGAACCAATCATTGGTGGGTTCAAGAGGGCTTACGATGATTCGGCAGACACTCCATTCCCGCACGCTATCGTCTCTACGTCAAGCGAGTTTGAAGGTATGGTTTTGATAGAAGATCAGCCATCACTGAAAAACGCCTACTCAAAAGCGATGGTTAGCGTTAGAGACAAGAAGGGCAGGGTAATAGGAACTGAAAAGGCCTTTAGAGCCCAGAAAAAGGGTGAAAGCAAGCCTGATTACATCAAATACCTCAGGGAGAGACAAGACTTTTTGTCTAGATCTGGAGTTGCTTCAGAGCTGTCTGACGACAAAGTCTACTCTTATGGAAAGAGAGGTGGGGAATCCTTTTCGATGAAGGAGGAGACATCGTTCCAGAAGTGGAAAAACCTCTGGATCAGAAGGCTTCAGGACAAGTACGTAGACATCTTTAACATACAGGAGTCTATTGAGCGTCAGAAAGGAAGGGTTGGGAGAGAGCAGGACTTCAAGATGGCCGAGGAGCTTATGTATGGCAAGGCGGCAGAAGACTTGGCAAGGCTCGACAAGAGGATAGAGGAGATTACCAGCATGATGAAAAAAGCTGGTGTTAAGGTTGATGATGTATCTAGATACCTTTACGCTTTGCACGCCAAGGAACGTAACGCCGTTATTGCAGAAAGAAGCAATGGCGGCATCAAGGACGGCAGTGGTATATCTGACGCTGAGGCTGATGCGATTATAAACGCAGCAAACAAAAAGGCTCTTGACCCCATAGTTTCTAAGATCAGAGAAATTCAGCAGGACACAAGAGACACTATGGTCAAGTATGGTTTGGAAACCAAAGAGACTGTAGACGCTTTTGAGGCTATGTTTGACAACTACGTACCTCTCGCAGGCCTCTCTGTAGACGAAGAACTTAGCTCACCATATCCTACTGGAGGGGCTGGGCTCAATGTCTTTGGACCAACAACCAGAAGAGCTAAGGGTAGAAAGACTGAGGCCGAGAACATCCTTGCTCAAGTGGTGGCACAAAATGCAAGCATACACATCAAGGCTAGAACGAACGAGGCCTTGAACGCTCTTTACAACTTGGTCAAGGAGAATCCCAACACAAAGGTTTGGAGGCTCGTTGACGACAAAGCTGGCGTTGACCCTAACGACCCAAGGCTTGTGGCTGTAAGAGTTAACGGGGAGCAGAAGTACATCATGTTTAGGGATGCGAGCTACGCTCAAAACCTCAGGGGCATGAACCTACCTCAAACAAATGCCTTTATAAGGGCTCTCAGAGTCCCAGCTCAATGGTTGAGAAGATCGTTTACTACGCTCAACCCAGAGTTTGTCATCTCCAACTTCTCAAGGGATATACAGGCTGCAATATTTAACGCTGCAGCAGAGGCCGATATAGAGGGTGGAATGCTTAACAGCAAGGCCACGGTCAAGAGAATGATTGGACTCGTTCCTGACACCCTTAAAACGCTTGTAAAGAACTCTGTGCAGAGAGGTGGAGACCCAGCTATTGAGAAATACTTTGAAGAGTTTAAGGAAGACGGAGGTAAAACTGGGTGGGCTTATGCAAAATCACTCGATCAAATTGCAAATGAACTTGAGGGGGCGGCAGAAGACAAGACGCGAACTCAAGAGATATTGGGCAAGGCAAAGAACTTTGCTGAAACCATAGAGGGCGTTAACGATGCTTTTGAAAACAGCATACGACTTGCAGCCTACATAGCGGCAAGAGAGAAGGGTGTTAGCAGAGATAGGGCCGCTCAGTTGGCCAAGAACATCACAGTAAACTTTAATAAGCAAGGGGAGTGGGGTCCAGCATTGAACGCTGTTTACCTGTTCTTTAACGCATCTATACAGGGTACAGCTAGGTTGGGTAGATCTCTGCTTAACCTCAAGCCAGCAAAGAGACCAGACGGTACTGACAGAACGGGAGTGGAAAGGATTACCTCTGCACAGTGGATGGCTGGAGGCCTTATGTTGTTCAATGCTATGCTCACCATGCTTGGATACGCAATGTCTGACGAAGATGAAGACGGCACTCTTTTCTGGGACAAGATTCCAGATTACGTAAAAGAGCGCAACCTTATCATCATGCGTCCTAACGGAAGGGACTACTTCAAGATCCCTATGCCTTATGGCTTTAACGTGTTTGCAAACATGGGTAATGCAATGGTTGAATCAGCCAACGGAGGCAAGGAGGCGGACGAGGCTATGATGTTCTTGTTTAACTCCTTTATGGCTTCGTTCTCTCCTGTGTCATTTGGACAGTCTAAGGACTTGTTCGTGGCAGCAGGTAAGGGAGCTGTGCCTACAGTGATGAAGCCTTTTGTAGACATCATGGTAAACGAAACCTACTTCGGTGGTCCAGTAACTGGAGAGAACCTCCCGTTCGGAGTTCAAAGACCTGAGTCTGAGCTTTCGTTTAGATCTCCAGAGTCAGTAAAAGATTTCTTTAGATGGATGAACGAGGCTACTGGCGGTAGCGAATACAAGTCTGGAGATGTAGACATCAACCCAGACAAGTTCTGGTACATGTTTGAATACTTTATAGGCGGGGCTGGACAATTTGTTAATCGCTCAATAGCTCTACCTAGAGACATGTCCATAAAACTTTTCGGAAACAAAGACATAGATATTGACGCCAACCAAATACCTCTTGCTAGAATCCTATACGGAGAGCCATCTAAGTACTATGACTACGAAAAGTTTAACGACAACAAGCAGGAGTTTAAGTCGCTTTACAAAGAGATGAGCAACGCTCCAGTCAGAGACGATGCCTCCAGATACAAAGGGATTACAGAGGGCGCGAACAAGACTCTTAACGAAGTCGACAAGATGATGAAGATGTTGAGAAAAGCCGAGAGAGATGCTAGGTCTATACCAGACTACACGGAAAGAATGATAAGGATTCAGGAGATAAGAGACAAGCAGAGATCGCTAATCATGAGATGGAATAAGTACTATGAGCAAGCAAGAGACTAAGATAAAAGACACTAAGCTTGGTAAGTGGCTGAAAGACAAGGCGCCTAATGTATTGGATACAGTGGGTGATCTTTTGCCAGATCAAGGAGCTTTAGGTATTGTAAAGAACCTGCTCGACAATGAGCCTAACGTCTCCCCAGAGGAGGCTAAAGCTATGGTGGAGGCAGAGATAGCGTATCAAAACAATGTAACTGAACGCTGGAAGGCCGACATGAACAGTGACATAAAGCTCGCAAAGTACATAAGACCAGTGACTTTGATAGCCCTTATGACTATGTTCATGATAACTATGGTTCTGGACTCGCTTGACTATCTGCCCTTTAACGTGAAAGAAAGTTATGTATCTTTGCTGGAGATCCTAATGCTCACATCTTTTGGCGCATACTTCGCTGGAAGAACCATAGAAAAGGCTAAAAAATGAAGGTTGACGATAAGACCGAGTTCACTCTCGACATCAAAACTATAGTAGTAATAATTTCTTTCGTAGTTTCGCTGTGCGGGATGTGGTTTGCTCTGCAAGCTGATATAGAATTAGCTAAGAAGCTGCCCAAGCCTGAGGTGTCGAGAACTGAATACGATCTTAAAGACCAACTAATAAGAGAAACCATTATCAACACTCAAGAGCAAGTGGAGGAGAATGGGAAGAAGCTGGATTTGATTGAACAAAGGCTCTACGAATTAAGTACTAGATGAACAAGACTATTGCAATACTGGCTATAGCATCAGCTGCCCTTGGAACTGGCGCAGCAGTAAAGCTTAGCTCTCTGCCAGCCGAAGACGTTACGGTTGTACAGATCAACGCTGAGTGGAACGAGAACCACACAAGAAGAGATCTTCAGGATCTAAGGGGGTGCAACTACAGATTTGGCTGGCTAGAAGACCAACCAGAGGCTATTAAAAACAGCGTGCAGGCTGTCCCAGTCGTTGTTATTTACGACGGAGACAAACCAGCCTGGCAATATGTTGCAGACATTAGTTTCAGGCTTGAGACCCCGTTTAATGAGATCCAAAACAAAGTGTACGAACTTAAGCAGGCAAAGGCAATAGATCAGCCTTGATTACCTGAATATTGTTACGTGACCAGCCATGTCTACAACCTTTGTAGACTGATACGTCTTGGCCTTTAATGCCCACGTATACACTCCGTCTGGAACAAAGGCATCAAGCCTTTCCCCTATCCACTTATCTGACGGATCGAAGCTCACCCAAACGAGCGTCCCCCAACGATTGTAGATGCGCAGCTCCCATGTGAGCCAGCACTCAGATCTAGTCACTGGCTTCCAGTAGTCATTAAGGCCGTCGTTATTAGGTGAGAACGTGTTCGCAATAAAGATCAGAGGGTCGCTGCAATCTTCACCTCCAGGTGGCTCGTATATACATGGCCCCTCCACTTCGCATTCTTCGCAATAGTTCAGAGCCAAGGGGTCTTGACATCCTTGGTAGATGCACGACCCGTCGTCTTGAGATGCAGCAAAGTTGTAGTTGTACGCAAACATGTCTGTACACCCGTACACGATAGGCGGTGGGGGTGGAGAGCACGCTCCGTTCAAGCTCCACATAATCCACGAGTTCATTACATCAGCATCTGGGTATGGGAATCCCCCCAGCCCAGCGTCTCCATCCAGAGCATCGGAGTCATTGATTTGCCAAACAGACAGAACCAAACATTCCTCGTAGTATGCACCGCTCTGCATGATATCTATCCAGCAGGCTGCAGTCCCACTGCCAAAGACAGGGACTTCGTCAAGCGCGAATGAAATCGTATCCCCTGTTTGAAGGATGTCGTCGCTACCCTGCCCAATGTCAAACCCAGGAAAGTCGAGAGGGAAGATAAGCAGTGCCCAGCCGTTCTCATAAATGCAAGGAAACTCACTGTCGTCTTCTAGTGCAGGATTAAAAGCCAGTCCAAGCAAAAACTCACCTATGCTGTCTGCTCCAGTTGGGCTGCAGTAACCACCATTGATGGCGATCGTCATGTCCGTGGAGATAGGATTGAATCCGATGATCTCCATGTCGCACTGCCCATAGGAAAGCAGGGGCATAAAAAACCAAATCAACTTTCTCATTGCACGAATACTTTTCTGGTTACGCGCTTCCATCGCAAGATGTACACTCCAGTAGCCAACTGATCAAAAGGCTTATCAATCTCCCTGCCAAGCATATCATAGATGCGAGGAGGGCCTGAAGGCCAAGAGAATCCATCGCTGTTACCTACTGTCAAGTCCTTGTATGTTCCAATGCTGAAGTCTTGCTCAACTGGGCAGTCACCCTGATTTGAAAGCATTTCTAGCAGGTCGTACACATTTACATTTCCATCGTTGTTGATGTCGTAATCGCAGATACCCTGACAGCCGTAGTTAGACAGCATAATGAGAACGTCGCCATTGCCTATGGTTCCGCTTCCATCTAAGTCCAATGGGCATTCGGGGATGGTGTTGCAGAATGTGGTTTCCCACACGTCGAAGGAAGCCCCAAAGCCCGTCGTAAAAACCGTGTCGTTACCCACGGTGGCCGTCATACCCTCACCACCAAAGTCGCAGATCCCGTCGTTTCCGAAGTCAAAGGCACAAAACCCATCTCCATTGGAATCTTCGATAACTACGTCGTAGCACTCATCGTAGATACACGCTTCGTATATGTAGGTAGCTTGCCCGAGCGGGTAGTTTCCGTCACCAATGAGGATTTCTCCGAAGCTATCGTAGATCACCCAGTCGGTTTCGTTCGCCCAAGTATCAGTTGATACTACCACGCTCATCAACGATCCAGATGTAGTTTCAATAGGCCACGATCCGTAGTCGTTTTCAAGATAATCGTTCTGATCTGCAAGTACTTGAACCTCAAACCATTGAGCCCCATCAACATACACGTCTTCAAACAAGACCTCTTGTGCCACGTTAGGTAGAAGATCAAATACCTCTGCATCGTACTGAATGCCGTTGCAGAACAGCTCTACATCGACCATATCAATCATGTCGCTCCCGAAGTTCTTAACTTGAATCCAGATATCTTGGTTTGGGGTACACCACTGCTGTTGGTATGTTGCAAGCGTCGGGGCTGCGTCGTACTGCATGGGTGGGATGCAGTTCATGTTGTCTACAAGACCCGTGCGTACAGTCTGGATGCATTCGTGCATACGCTCTGACTGCCCCACAGTAAAGCTATTCCTGCACGTCTCTGGTGTGTAGTCCATAAAGTTCTCAACGAGCGCGTCTGGGCAACTCGGGGCCGTGCATTGGTTGTTCTCCCACGTCGGTGGGGTGTCGCATACTTGGTCCCCTTGGCTCTCACAGTTGCTCTCTTCCCCACATCCAGACGAGTTGGAGAACGTGTGCCAAAGCGATAGGTGGTGGCCTATCTCGTGAACGGTGGTAAACCCCAGCTCCCTTCCTGGCTTCTGTACCCCAACGGTCCCCACTACGTTGTAAAGCACGACGGCACCGTCACGGCAATCTCCCGTAGGTCCGAGGTAAGCAAACCCTTGGATTCCCCAGCCTCCGTCGTTGCCATTAATCTCGTTTACCACATAGATGTTAAGATACTCACTTGGATCCCAGCACCCGACGGCTTCCTTGAGGTCCTCTTGGTCTTTGGCGTCAGGGTCGTTACCATTAGAAATACCTTCGTACAAGTAGTCCTCCCAGATGCTCCCATCAAAGCGAGTAATGCCGTCGGTTGGATTGCCCAAAGGGTCTCGCGCGGCCATGCAAAACTGAATTTTGCTGTCAGCAAATTCTTCGTTTAGCACGTCAAGCTGAGAGTATACCTGAGCATCAGATATGTTGTTTTCTTCGCCAGCCCCAGTGTGCACGATGTGAAACACAATAGGTAGTACCACTGTATCAACCTCAGCGAGGTTAACATCAGTTCGACTCATGCCCATAACTTTAACGTTATCGGGCACTAAGAGGCTACATTCTTGAGCTATGCTCGTGAAAGTAATTGCCAGTAGGAGGGTAGTGATAAAGGTTTTCATTCAGCACAAAGGTACTGATATATTGGTTTACACTTATATGTATTATATTTGTCTCAAAAGCAAACAACATGCCTAATCACTACAAAAAGAATGTATTCCCTCTGTTTATGGACGACAGAGAACCAGTGCAAGAAATTGAAACTACTGGTGAGGTAGATTGGAACGGAGTAACTAGCCGCGTACTTATTAAAAATGGTAGCGGTGCCGTGCAGTTGAACCTCGTTGTCCCAGAAACTCCAGGTATCATGGTGGAGATTGGAAAGGACACTGGTGACTTCTCTTGCATCGTAAACATGGACCCTAACGGACCGTTTGATAACGACGAAGACTTCAAGACTGTGGAGCTTCAGTACGGGGGTTCTGGAGCTACTGATGCGGCTGTGTTCACATGCTTCTGGAACGGAGAAAACTGGGTGCCTATTGGGTTGACCGCAACAACGTAAGTTGTGGCTAGAAAACACGTATTTCCTGTATGCGGGCTTGGTAGCGAACTTAAGGAGTTTAGCAACCCGCTTGACTTTCTTTTGGTGGAAACTACAAACCAATACAAACCTTATCTGTCAGAAAATGAGGATATGGTAGCATACGCTAACGATTCAGGAGTTATCAATTCTTTACAAGTTTTTTTAAACGCATCAAAGGGAGAGTTCTTGTTAGATTTTCCTGACGTTTCGTTTGATGGGGTTAGCTACAGCACCTCTCCGTTTTTCAGTGTTGGTTTTGCCAACACCCTATCTACCTACGCGACTAACCCGAACCAAGTACAACAAAAGGTCATACGGGAAAAGCTTGATGATGTAGGCTTAGATGCGGCTCCAAAAGAAGGCCAAATTGCCTGCATAGCATTAAAAAGGATTGACGATGTGTTTACAACCCCAAGTAAAATTACGTTCAAAGCATATAATTACTTCGGGCATGACAATGGTGATGATGTGTACGGCTACAACTACCCATACGGTGCACTTGGTCTATTCCTCGCTTATAATGGATTCATAAACGAAAACAAGTGGGCTACACTTATGTTCACTGGCACCCGCTGGGTAGTTCTCGGATCTAACAACTGGTACTGATGGCTAGACAACACGTATTTCCTGTATGCGGACCTGGATCGAAAACCATAAGCTTTGATGGCTTAGAGGTTGAACTTCATGTTACCGATTCTGTTTCTGAATCATACACAAACAAAGACAAGTCTATCTCTCTTAGGAAAATCACTCAGGCTGGCCCGCAGAACACGAACAAGATAACCCAATTAGTCGTCTCTAGGGGCCAGTTCAGTAGTGAGAACGAAGTGCTGATAGATCTTCCCTCCTCGGAATTTCCGTCAGGTCTTCTTGATAGTATTGGTGCGGAGCCGATTGATGATGGAGAGCCATACAGATTTTTTTGGGGGAAGGTTATTTACTCAATGACCCCAGAGGAAAACCCAGCTTACTTGCCTGGGACGACTAATCCTTATGCGCCTCCTCACCCGCCATCCCCTGGAACGGTGATGTGTGTAGCAACCAAAAACTTTGGTGGTTCAGAAACTGGAGACTTTGTATATCACTTTGTAATAGATTGGGGCGAAGTGATATATCCTGGAACGCAAGAGAATCCTTATGGAAAGTCTTTATTCTGGGAGATTTATCCAGGGTCGACTGATGTCAGTACGCTTGGTCAGGTGATAACCAGGAGGGGTGATTGGTTCACCGTCATGTACACTGGCACCCGCTGGGTGCTGCTAGGCTCTAACAACTGGTACTAATGGCTAGACAACACGTATTTCCTGTTTGTAGTGCCTCAAGCGAGACCATCGTACCTCTGAACAAGATAGAAGGGGGTAGATCGGCGATAGAGGGAAGCATTATTTTTTCAGAAACTGAAGACCCAAACTTTTTTCTTGGGGAAAATCTTGACGGGACCGAATTAAGGCAATCGATATATTTCCTTGATGACACAAAAAGCGAGGTTCTTTTTGATTTTTCGTCACCCATAGATACTGATTTAGTTGGCGAGGAAGAAGGTATAGTTGTAGTCTTCCCTTGGCAAGAACAAGGGGCATATAAATATATACTTCTCTGGGAGGAAGTTAGTGGAGGAAATCGCAAAGTCTTTACTGCTGAACCTGGATCAATTTTCTGCATAGCCCTTAAAAGCAGCGTTGATGAGATGTGGCGTGATTGGCTTTTATTTCAAGGGTTTATTTCTTATGGATTGGGAGACGATAGAAACAGGTCAATTTTTGTGGACGGTGCGCCCTATACAGCCCCAGGAGACAAATTGAATGATGCAATATATTATGGTGGCCAGTGGATTACAGTTATGTGGACTGGCACTCGCTTTGTAATCCTAGGCTCAAATAACTGGTACTGATGGCTAGAAAACACGTATTTCCTGTATCGTTAAAAGGCAGTAAGATATACACTGCTAAGGACAAGAAAGTCGGAGGCAAATCATTGGCCCTTGGAACTTTTCTTTTCTCCGAAACCGAAGATCCAGACATTGTATTTACTGAAAGAACCAGTACTGGTACTTATACCCCTCAATATCTTTTTCTTTCGGGAGACAAGACGGAGTATTTAATAGACCACACGGATGCGCCGCCAACAGATCTTGTGGTCGGAGTGGGTCAGGAATATGTAATCCCGATCTTTCCCTTTATGGAAGGTGGAGGTGTGGAGTCGCTTAAGTCAACCCCTGTGAAATTGCACGAGGATCTTATCGGTAAGCCAGTAAGAATTACCGATATACCCCCTGGTCAAGTTGTCTGTATAGCGAGAAAAAAAAACAGCAACGCTGCGTGGAGTTCGACCACGGTTTTAAGTGCAGTTTTATATTTTTTGTTCAGCGACCCCAGAAACACGGCTCCATTTAATGATCAGGACGCGGAATTTATTTCGAACGGATTTAATGGTGCAAAACTGGCCGATGGTCAATGGGCAACATATATGTGGACTGGTACACGTTTTGTCTTTCTAGGCTCAAATAACTGGTACTAAAAAGAGGGATGGCCGAAGCC
>Ga0208795_1000897_pt1 | contig 14173 bp, 30 predicted proteins | sample CB_VirMetaG_6_FD_184541 | JGI IMG/M metagenome (GOLD analysis project Ga0208795, IMG submission 184541) | Freshwater to marine saline gradient viral communities from Chesapeake Bay - CB_1508_2 Viral MetaG (SPAdes) (version 4) | ecosystem: Environmental > Aquatic > Marine > Coastal | place: USA... | reverse complement strand
ATTATCCGGTTACAGAAACCCGACGACCGACGAAGTTCTTTCAGGTGGCAAGGTTTACACGTACCTTGCCGGCACAAGCACGCTATCTGCGTTGTGGACTGATAAAGATAAGGGCGTGACCGCAGCGAACCCGGTTATACTCGACTCAACCGGTAGAGCCGAAGTTTACGGCGATAATATTTATAAATTTGTCATATATGACTCTGATGACGTTTTAATTGAAACAATCAATGGCCTTGAATACAAAACTGCAACAGCCATTGCAGATCAGGCAAGCGATTCAATTGTCTCTGATGGCGCTTTTGATTCAACAACATGGAACGGTGTAACAACGATTGCACCGTCTAAAAATGCCGTAAGGGATAGGATAGTGCTCGAAGCAAAGGAAACGCTCACAAACCAGGGCGACCTATTAACAGCGTCCTCTTCGAAAGTCTTGGCGAGGCTTGCGATAGGTCTTGCAAACGAAAAACTTTTCGTTAACACAGGTGCAACGGGGTACGAGTTCGGAAATGGCATTAATCTTATATCTGGCACAAGGGATCAATCACTTGCGAACGGCAATTTAAGTCTAACAGGGGCCGGGTTCAAACCGTCAGGCGTTGCACTACTATCAATAGATGCTGATACTGCCGAGGTTTCAATTGGTTTTGCAGTGTCAGGCACTGAATTTTGTGTTTACAATCGGCATGATGCCGTTGCGGATACATGGAGCAATGATACAAACATATCTGTATTGCTTGATGGTTCTGGCGTTTCCGTAACGGCATCACTATCATCATTTGATGCTGATGGCATCACTCTTGCGATAACAAAAGCCGGGAGCCCAACCGGCACGTCAAATTATTACGCCTTAGTGTGGAGATAGAAATATGAAAAAGCTGTTTATAATCCTTATTATATTATCATTTGCAGTGCCGTCTATGGCACGTATTCACACGGTTTGTGTGAGAAATTTAGACGGAACACTTGTTTTCAGCAATCTTGGACGTGTTGACCACACATCTATGTATGATATGGCTGCAACATATGGGTTTACGCCTGACCAGGTTGATATTATCGAGCTTGACGACGAACAATTCAAAGCCCTTCTTGTGTTCTCAAAACAGGCAGAGCCTGGGGCGTCTGAAGAGGAAGAAATAAAGGCACTGAAACAAGACCTTAAAACTATGGTTGCATGGCAATTCAGAATGATTTTAGAAATGTATAGGGTCGGAAGGTTAAACGGAATTTGGGATAGCGCAGATTTCAGCGCCGAGATAAGACAGAAGGCGGTCGAGTGGGAATCTAAACTCAGCCGCCTTCAGGAATTGGGGGAATAATGACGGGGATCAGTCGTAAAGGGCTGACCCACACCGTGGACAAAATTCAAAATCGTTAAAAGTTTTGTAATGACCGCAGTAATGGCACGGCCCTTTATCGATCTGCATCTGATTATTACACGGCCCTTTGAATGTGTTTACAAAAGTTTGAATTTGCTCAAAAGACACGTAGTCGTAAGCAGTTGCACCACAATTACATTCTACCTCAAACAAAGAATCACCTGTTCCGTTCGGCTTGTAGAGTGTCGTTTTTCCTATTTCCAAGTATTCCATTTAAACCTCCTGTCCGTGTAATGCGCCGCATCACCCGCCGCGAAGCGTGACGGGTGTATGGGCTTATTTGCGGGTTGAAGCCGCGTTTTTACGTTCACAAACGGCGTCTATACTCCACTTAAAATCATTGTTTTTTTCGGCCTCAACACAACAAACGATGCATTTTTCATATACAAAAATACACGCTGCCTGTTCGGAATCATTTTCCCAATATCTCTTGCAGTTTGGACAAATCTTATTTTGATCCATTTTTTTCTCCGTTCAGCGGCTTGCTCGCCTGTAATTAGCGGATAACCGGCTTGCCCGTGTTGATGTTTTTATTATGTGCCGGTCTTTCCCGGCTGTCATGTCATTTGTCTCACCAAAAGACCTATCACGGATTCGAACCGCCTCCCTTCGCACCAGCCCTCGACAAGCGAGCAGGAATCGAACCTGCCCTTTCGGTTGTGCCATTAGGCACAGAATGCTAAAGGTCTGCGGCTGGCGTAGCCTGCCCGTAGCAACTTTTTATTATAAATCGTCTTCGTCATTTTCAAGGTCGTAATCGCGTGCCAACTCTTTCGAATATGGCTTTGCACGATAGTCTGCATTTGATTCAGCATCTTCACGCCAAGCTTCGTAGGCTGCTCTATTCGCTTCTTCCGCTGACTCAGCTTCTATGATATCAGCACTCTCACCATATCCAGCGTCCCAAATTATGATAAATTTTTCCATGTTAAATTCTCCTATAAGATTTATAATGTAATGATGAGTGGCGCGTCTTTTCAGCGTCCATCTCTATTATTTTATTGGCGGGTGCGTGACCCGTTTTCGGCGTAAAACAGTTTGTATCCGTCAGACACAATCAGTTTGTTTGCGTCTTCGATCTTCTTGAAAACGTACTTTTCAAAAGCTTGCAGCTCCGGCTTGAACATATCCCCGGCAGTACTTATATCATCTATAATTTGGTACAATTTGGATTCGATGCTTTCCTCATCGACCTCTCGAAGTCCTGAAAAATCAGGTTCACATTCTGAAATTGCATCTAATATAAGCTGCCTACCTTCTGATATCGGTTCTGTATGACAATCATCGCATGCCCAAATTGCCGGGGTCTCACCCTTTGAGTTGGCTCGGTGTAAATTTCCATCCATTACTGACTTGTCGCATTTACAGGCGTCCATTGAATCAACGTAATTGGACGGCTCTTTGAGGATGGCAAGGGCCTGCTCCAAAGCAACAATCCCACCATGGAACTGCTTTGCTGTGAGTTTATCATTCTCTTTTATGGATATACCTTTGCAGGCCTTCCACTCTTCTAACAATGCCTCAATTTTTATTAATTTACTCATAGTCCGCTCCAATAAGGAGTTATACGGTTCCGTATAACCCGCGTTTTTGTTTGTTATCCGCTTTATTTTTAGATTGATTTTAACAAGAAATAAAAAACTTCCTGGCCGTCATTGGTAAATAACCTCTCGGCTGTCTGCCAGCATTCACCCAATCGCTGTAAGACTCAACGAGTTCATTGTACCGATTAATCACATCTATTTTGCGTTCAATCGGTCCGTAATCAATCCACCACGGCTGGCACAAATACGGCTTTTCTTTAGATGCTACAAGAAAAATCATGCCGTCGCATGCGCCAAGTTTCGCGTTTACGGCCTCAGCATAATGAATCTCCTGTATCCAGTATTTAGTTTGAGTCATGCATCCAAACTGCTTAAAGTTCGCAGTTGTCTTGATATCAAACAGATAAACTTTTGATTTCGGTTTTGCAAAGCAGTCAATAAGTGCCTTTTTTTCGACACCATTTTCTTCCCAGACAATCGGAACCTGAAATTCCGCATTCTTCAGTAAGCTTTCAACTCTGACCCCCTGAACCTCCATTCTTAGCATGTTCAACAAATGGATCTCTAAAAGTCCTGCGGATTCTACCGAAACCGGTATTTTTCCAGGATTGGCTTTACATGCGTCAAGATAGGCGTGCTTTGTCTTTGATCTCTTGTTTAAGGAACCATCCTTGTTGATGTCGTATTGATCGTTTATGGTGTCTTCTTCGATCCACTTTGGCAGGTCATCCGGCATCTTCCCGGCAAGGTCAGTTATAAAATAATAGTCACTAAACATGTTTCCGCCCTGGCAAGCGTCCTGCAACATCAACTCAAACTGTTTGCCGTATTCGAAATAGCCCTTATAGCCAAAATCCATAAGTGCATGGTCCGGGCTGTCTATGCCGTCATTATAATAAGCAGCAAGCGCTGAGTAATTAATTGCCTGGTATTCCCGGTATTCCTTCTCAGTCATCGCCATCGTCATCATCTTCCTCCTCCATAGGACAGTTTAAATTTGGTGGTTTGCGACAATCTCCATTGTTAGGGCCAGACTGTTTTTCATATGGGCAGTTCATTCCATAGCACATAACTAATCCTTCCGTATCGTGTTTGGGTGTACCTGAAAATGTAAGTGATAGCCTTGCCCTGAATCGTGGAATATGCAGCACTTCATTTCTGGGCGCTTAGGATCATACACCCATCTTTTGTTTATGTAATCCTCTACGACAAGGCCGAAAAACGAGTGTTTGCAGCTCAAATCGAGCCCACGTAGTGGCAGCATGCCATGGACGCCGTTATCGTTAATTCTGAATAGGCTTGTGGCCGTGAATTCTGCTGCAAGGTCACGCTCAAGCCTAACGGCCATAACTCTTAACTTCGGGTGAATAAAAAACAACTGCTTGATATCAATTTTCATTTTTCCTCCGTTATTGTTTATACATCATATTGATTAATCTCGGTCACTTGTAAAAGGCCTTGAAAACTCATCTTCCATCACAATCGCGGTAGCACTGGCCTGCTGTGTCACATAGTCTGTGTTCCACCATCCAAATTTGTCTTTAACAATAATAATTGAATCATCATCATATGGCTCAAGAGCCTTTATCAATTCTGCCTTTGTCATTTTTCGGACCCCTTTCAAGTGGTTTTAATTTTGATTTTTTATGCCTGTTTTTATAAGCGTCAAGTAACAACTTAGCCCGCTTTCAAAAGTGTGTGACATTTGTTCTTTTTTGATTTTATCCATTGGTCTTTATCTTTTATAAAAATTAACATCTACATAATAAAAACCATGTATCAATCAGTTTGTCAAATACTTTTTTTAAATATTATCATAATTAATATTGACACAGCAAAAAATAATGTGTAATGTCCAAAATAAAGGAGGCAAATTATGACTTTAAAATGTAAAAAATGCGGTCACGAATGGACGCCACGGACAACGAGCCCGGCTGCATGCCCGGCGTGTAAAAACTACAATTGGGACAAGGAGAGGAAGAATGATAAAAAAGCAGAAAAACGAACTCGTTAAAGCAGAAGAAAAGTCGCCAACAATTGTTGAATCTGGCGAGATTGGCCTTTACCTGGATACAGCCAAGTTTGAGCACGGTTGGCGCGTAGCAAACATGCTGGCATCTTCAACAATGGTGCCTAAACACTTCCAAGAGAATGTAGGCAACTGCATGATAGCCTTAAATCTTTCTGCAAGGGTTGGCCTTGACCCGTTCATGCTCATGCAGAAAATGGGCATTATTCAAGGCAAACCGGCACTTGAGGCACAGCTAATAATTAGCCTGGTAAACCGGACAGGACTTTTTACCCCTATTGACTATGAATTAACAGGTGAAGGTGACGAGATGCAGTGCTATGCATACGCCACCAAGTTATCAACAGGAAAGGAGCTTAAGGGTCCAGTTGTGTCAATTGATATGGCAAAAAAGGAGGGATGGTATGGCAAGGCAGGGTCAAAGTGGAAGACTATGCCGGAATTAATGCTAAGATACCGGGCCGCATCATTTTTTTGCTCTGTTTATTGTCCAGAGGCAAAACTTGGCATGCTGTCAAACGAAGAGGCGCATGACATTAAATTCGAGAAAGAAGAGCCAGCGCAGAATATGGCTGACGATTTCAAAGAAGATCCGCCAAAGGAAGTTGGCAATAAGAAAGCAACGGCGGTTAAAAAAGAAGAGCCTAGGCATCGCAACACAGGCTCAAAGCTCGACAATATGCAAAAACTTAGCCCGACAGCTTTCGGCATGGTTGTTGATGAAGTTGGCATGCCGAGAAGTGCAGACGACTTTGAAAAGTTTTGCATCCGGTTCGAAGAGGTTCTGGACTCGTGAAACACGTCTCACTTATAAACGCGTGAACCGCATAACTCCTTATTGGAGCGGACTATATGAAAATTTATAATGTGTGGAACAAGACCACCTCAATATTTTTTGAGGATAAAGAGGACGCTGTAGATTTTGCAGGTAGCCACGGTATTGCATGTGGTCTTGATGTAGAAGAAATCACAGTAATACCAAGCTCTAAACAGCCGTCCAATTTGGAAAATGCAACGGATGCCTTGCAGTGTCCAGAGTGCGAACAGAACGGTGAATCTGGAATGAATTTTTGTGCTAACTGCGGTCGCCAGTTATGGCACCGCTGATTTTCTTATTCTTCGCATAGGAGGTTTCAATGAAAGACGTAATATTTACTATATGTGTAATTTGGATACCAGTAATTATAATTTTTATTAATGGTGAGAGATTGAACAGAAAAAATAAAAAGATAATTGACAGTATAATAAAGGGTAGTGGAAGCGAAGAATAACAAGTTCAAAGGGATATCGCTTCGCTCACCCGTTAACTTAGACATTGGAGCGGACTATGACAAGAATTGAAATGATTGAACTTTTCATAAATGACTGGAAGGCCGTCGAAGAACAAGACAAGGCTTTGGGTCTGGAAAAGCAAGAACAATATGCAAAAGGTAGGAAAGACGGGTTGATGTCGGCCCTTGAAATCTTTAAAAGGCCGTCCAATACTCAGATGCAGACGGATGCCTGTCCTATACATAAATACTGTAAGCATTATATAAAAGACGGGTGCGGGTCTGAGCCGTGTGGTGTTTTCGAGCCATGGCCCCGCTGATCCCCGTTATTGGAGCGGACTTATGAAAAATTTTAAAGTGATAGAGCAATTATTAGAAAAGTGGAAGGCCAGCCGGGATAGTGCATATGCTAACTTTGATTGGCGTGTAAATGGTGCATATGCAAACTGCGTTAGTGATCTAGAAATGGCCCTTAGTATTCTCAAACAGCCGTCCAATACTCAGATGCAGATCGACAGCGCTAAGAGCCAATATGATGAATATATATGCGTTAGATGCGGGGAAACAATAGAGGATAGGTTGCGAGTTGGATTATGTCCGCGCTGCGACTGATCCCCGTTATTAAATTTCTTGGAGGTAATAATGGACGAAGGAACAGTGAGAATGCAGGCTCAAATGTATGCATTGGTTGCGGAGATGGAAGAAATCAAAGCTAACATTAAGGCAATGGAATATGACAACTTGGAAAGAGAAAGAAACGATGAAGCTTTAGCTTGGCCGGGTTCAATGTTTCAGGAAGCGTCCGAGGCTTTGTCTAAACTGTCTTGGAGATTTAAAAACGAAATTTAATCAGCTATTAGGCCGACAGGAGGCAAAAATGGATTTAGTAATACACATAAAATGTTCCAGTGATGATGCACATCAAAAGATTGAAGATATATGCAAAGATAGTGATGATCTGTTTATTGATGAAGAAAATTCTTGGGATAGTTGGGTTGCTGAACGGCGGCCTAATTTTGTTAATGCACCGGACAGCTTAAAGCCTGTTTTATTTGAGGGTGTTACATATTCGATGGAGTATGTAGACGCTGAAACTGTAGTATTTACACGCTGCCGGTGATACCGGTATTATTTGAACTTAGACATTACATAGACAGGTGGTTTTATGAAAGATTTAAGAATAGATGACACTACACTTCATGCACCAGACAATGATGGTGATGTTGAGATTGAGATGTGGACTGAAGAGAGTGGTAATAGTAGTGTGTGGGTGCCGTTTGATGTTCTGGAGAAGTGGGTGACTTCTATTAGGGGGAAAAAAGAAAAAAAGAACCACTGCACACCAATACACACAGGCGACGATATTGTATGTTCAACATGCGGTCAACCATGCTCGTTTGCGCCTGGTGAAAAAATTATATGTAAAGGAAAAGAAGTTGAGAGCACCAAAAGAAATAGCCGAGGCGTACAAAAAGCACAAATATAAAGCCAAGTCTGCAACGATTGACGGCATAAGGTTCCAAAGCACAAAAGAAGGGGCCCGGTATCAGGATCTTAAGTTAATGGAAAAGGCCGGGCATATTACAAACCTTGAATTGCAACCTAAATTTCGATTACAGGATGGTTTTTCTTATATGGGTACTCGCATAAGGCCTATAGTCTATATCGCTGATTTTCGGTACAAAAACAGCGACGGAATGATGGTTGTGGAGGATGTCAAAGGGTTTAAAACGCCGGAATACAAAATTAAGAGGAAATTGTTTTTAAAAAAATTTGGGGATCAGTTTCTTTTCAGGGAGATATAATGCACCTGGTTTACATATTGATTTTAATGTGGGTTGTGGCCGTCGTTTTTCTTATTATCGGCTATAACCTGCCAAGGGAGTAAGAATGGTCACATGTAAAAAATTTCACGCGACAATACCGGAAAAAACGTGCTATGCAAGGCAAAAAGCGTTACACAGATTCAAGAATATGCACCACGGCATGCAGCGGTTTGCACAAAACAACATGACGTATGTCAAATATGTTGGGTGCAGGGGCTGTGAGATCGGGCTTAGGGTTTTTAATGGTAAATAATACAATATATAAACTTTCCTGGCTGGCAATCGCCATCAGGGGCAAGAATAAAAGATAAACACCAACGGTTGAAATGCCGTGGAACCAAAAAGGGATTAAAAAATGCCACTGAAAAAATCAAAAGGGAATATGTACCCATGGGTAACTCACATGCACGCACACCTTGGCGGAGAATGTCCTCACGAATGCGTTTACTGTTATGTGGATAATCCGAGATTCGGAAGGCCTGATAGGTATAAAGGCGCTTTGCGACTTATTGATGGCGAATTAAAGGTGAAATATGGGTCAGGCAAGACAATATTCATAGAACACATGAATGATCTTTTTGCAGCAACTGTTCCGCAGCACTTCATAAACCGTATAATTATGCACTGTTTGGAATGGCCAGAAAACACTTATGTTTTTCAGACAAAAAATCCTGAGCGATACCTTACAATGGACGCCTTATTCCCAGAGAACAGTATATTCGGGACAACGATTGAAACAAACAGAATAATCAACGGAATCAGCACTGCCCCATTACCAGAAAGAAGGCTTTGGGCAATGGAAGAACTCACCGGAAGAAAATTCGTCACAATAGAGCCTGTCCTTGATTTTGACGTTGATATCCTGGCCGGATGGATTGACAGAATACGACCTGAATTTTTAAATCTCGGAGCAGACAGCAAGGAGCGAGATCTGCCTGAACCAACGGTTGAAAAGATAATGGCCCTGGTTTCAAAACTGGAAGAATACGGCATTGAACTCAGGGAGAAGCACAATCTTTCGCGGCTGAAACCGTGAAACATGAAGAACTATTCAGTGTGATTTATGATGTAAACATATTCGGAAATACCGAATTTTTATAATGTGGTTTATCAAAGGTAAACCATAATTAAAATTAACTACTGACATATAACCCATAAAAAAGGACAACAAAATGAAAAAATCAATATTACTGATGGCCGCTATGGCATGCCAAAAAGTGTATGAAAAATCAATAACCATAGGCGCATCAACCGATTACGACGTCTTCGATGATGATCCAGAATATCAAATACTGGCTTTCACCGGGTCAAGCTTGAAGTTAAACGGGTGGAAAAATATATTAAATACAATCACAGATTGGATGTGGAACGCGACCCTGTTGTGGCGCGATAGTGTTAAGCTCTGCAATTATGTTTCTGTTCACAGGGTACGGAAAGTTTTTACACCAGACCCAAACAAAAAATTAATCGTAACCGGTCACTCTAAAGCTGGCCCTAACGCTCCTTACTGGATACACAAGTTCGGGCGCTCCGGTGACATTGGGGTTAGTATCGAGGCACCACCGGCATTCAGAGGCACTTTCCATGTTGATAATTGTATAGGTATTATAGACCCAAACGATCCTGTTACAAAAATGGGAGAACTTACTTTTAACCATCCGGATATTCAGTTTTTTTATCTCCCGGATGATGGCGGCATTGATATAGACGATCATAGAATTGAACGTATTATATCATTTTTAAAAAATAATCCGGTTGATATCTGATAAAATTAAATTCAAAGAAATATCGAGACAGACAATTTTCAAAAAGTTATTGACATATATTTTTTGCTTGGCTATATAAACAATATCATTAATATAATTATTTTGGTTTATAACATATAAAATATATTGGAGGAAATATGAGGATGGCAATAATAACAGAATTAGAATTCTGGACAATACTTGGTTGTGGAATTTTGATTGGTCGTGTTTTGGGTGTCTTCATCTGCTCATTAATATAATACATAAAATATCGCGGGGTCCGCTCGTTCACGGCCTGTTAAATGCCTGGATTGTCGGATCGAGAGTGCCAGGACATGGACCCCGCTACCAGACAAGGAGTGGCTATGTCTACAAAACTAAAATACATGCCGACCACAGGATCAAATGCTGGCAGGCGCAATAGAAAAAGAATAGAGGAGTATTTGAGAAAGAACCCAGAGTCAACAGGGGTTGAGATTGGGAAGGCCCTTAATCTTTCCCTGCCGGCTGTTTATTCTCATTTAAAAGAAATATCGAGACAGACAATTTTTTAAAAAGTTATTGACATATATTTTTTGCTTGGGTATAGAAAGAATATCTATAAATCATATAAGGAGAGTCTTATGTCAAAGAATATCGTGTATGAGCCGCTGTCCGGAGCTGCGGCTGGCAGAAGAAACAGAAAGCGGGTAAAGGAATATTTGGAAGAAAATCCAGGCGCAACTGGTGTTGAAATATCCAAGGCGCTTGGCCTAAGTCTTGTAACTGTCTATAGCCATTTGAATAGATTTAGAAAAAGGTGAACCAATGAACGGGCAAATAAAGGTTCGTAATTGGGATAAATGGCAATCGTATAGGAAGGACCGAGGCCAACCACCTTGGATTAAAATCCACCGCTGTGTAATGCGTAATCTTGAGTGGGTTTCATTAACTGACGCAGAGCGCGGTCAACTTGTCGCCATATGGTTGCTCGCTGCGGACCATGATGGCGTCATCCCGGCGTCAAGCAAGATATTGCAGAAAATTTGTTTTATGAGCAGCGAACCAAATATTAATAAATTCAGGGAGTTGGGGTTTTTGTGCCACACTGACGTCAATGTGACGTCAACGCGACGCCAACGTGACCAACCAGAGACAGAGACAGAGACAGATACAAAAGCAGAGGCAGAGACAGATAATGAGCATTTTAACCCGTTAGATTTTTTTGAATCGTTCTGGAATTTGTATGATAAAAAAGTTGACAGAAAGAAGTGTGAACAAAAATTTAAAAAACTGAAGCATAAAGATGTTGATAAGATTTTTTCAACCGTTGAATTGTACATAAAGGCAAACCCGGATAAGGAATTTAGGAAAAACCCATTAACATATTTAAACGGTGAATGCTGGATGGATGAAATAATCTTCAAAGAAAAGAACAATGGTAATGGTGGTGATTATGTCTTTTGATATTGAAAAGTTAAAAGATCTATTAAAAGCCGTTTTTGATCTTATAGATCCTAAAAGGAGGATGAGCAAAGACTCTCTTGATCTTTGGTATCTGTGTTTGAAAAAGTATGATTTTAAGGAGGTTCAAGGCGCTTTTTCTAAATACATTCAACAACCAGGCAAAGGCCAGTATGTGCCAAAGCCTGCCGATATAATTGAAATATTGTCAGGCTCTTATGAATCAAACGCCATGCAAGCCTGGTCAAAGGTCGAAAGATCGATCTGTCAGGTTGGCGCTTATAGTGATGTTTGTTTTGACGATCCTCTTATCAATCGAACAATCCAAGATATGGGGGGGTGGATAAAATTGTGTCAAACGGATGAAAAAGAGTTAAAATTCAGGGCTATCGAGTTTCGTAATAGATATCAATCTTACCGAGGTTCAAGCAAAATGCCAGCATACCCAAAGCTTCTGTATGGTATTGCAACGTCAGAGAATAGTGGCAAAGAACTTGAGTATAAAGAAAATCCTATTTTTGTTGGAAACAAAGAAAAGGCGGCTATAACCTATCAGGGCGGTAAGAAGATGAATAGCCTTGAGATAAGCGAGGGGTTTGCTGGTATTAAGTTGCCACAGATTGGGTAGGCATAAAACAGGCATATTGACCCGGATGATGTTGATTGATGGTATTAACGCATAAAATGGTGATATTTATAACCAGTGACGGATAACTCCTTATTGGACGGACTTATGAATAAAATACAAGAAATAAAGCTTAGGTGGGAAGAATGGAAGGCAGCTTTGTTTGAATGCGACAAAGAGAAATATCCAGAAGGATATGCAAAAATAGAAGGGGTTGTTTTTGGGTTAGACGCTGCCCTACATATTCTCAAAAGGCCGTCCAATACTCGAATGCACGTGGACACAAAGCCCTGTGCAGAATGCGAAAAAGAACGAAAAAACTATCCCTGGCCTCCCTTCTGCAAATGGTGTGGAAGGTCTTTGAGCCAGTGATCCCCGGCATTCTTCGCCTACAAAGGAGGGCTAAAATGATTGCAGATTTAAAACAACCGGCCAAAAACTGGATCGCAGACAACTTAAATAATTTTCAGACGCTTATTAATAATGGGGACGATCCCTCAATGGATTTAAATATCGGGGGATGTGTTATCCAAATAAGACTTATGAAGGTGCCAGGACTTTATGAGCGATTAGAAATAAATATCGGTGGAAGCGAAGAATAAAAAGTTGCAATGGATATCGCTTCGCTCACCAATGAACTTAGATGTTATTTTTTCAGGAGGAACAAACAATGAATAGAATACGACAGTGTGATGGTTGCCCTAATGATGGACGCTGCCAATACCAAGATCTAAATGATTGTCAGTGCTGCGAACAAGAGTTGATGCAAGACTATTATGCAGATCAGGACAGGCAACTTGATGGAGAAACGATTTGAAAAAATAATCAGCTATTGCAGACGGGCGCAAAAAGACGCGCCGCTGAACTGCGTATTACACGGACAGGATGAAACATGAAAAAACTAATTTGTGCAGGATACGCACTCACAGGTCTTATCGGGTTAATACTGGCAATGAATGAAGACGCCAACCACATAAACTTTATTGGATTGGGTATTTTTGTTTTCTCAGTGTATTTCGGGAAAAAATATTGTTGTGCAAAATGGAACAGTTAAAAATTATAATAACAATTTTTTTGTGTGGCTTTATGGCTGTGGTTTATGCCGTAAGGCTTATGCAAATATTTATTCTATAGTCGGACATGTTATAAATATTTGACACATAAAAAAAAATAGGGTATGAAGAAATGTATTCTGCATGTTTGTGGCATGCGACAGACGTTTTTTCTTTCCTCCGTTGAAAGCCGGGACACGCAGCCGTCCCGGCTTTTTTATTTTAAAGGGTTTTAAATGGAACTCAGTTTAAAGGATTTTATATATATAACAGCTTCCATACTGGCAATTGGTATTACGTGGTCAAGATTCACCAATGACCTCAAAAACAACAGCAAAGAGATTGAAAAGCTTTCAAACTTCTTCAAGCGCGTGGCAATAGACGATAATGGCAGTATAAAGCTTGTAAACCACACATATTGTGCCGAACAAAAAAAACAACTATCGAAACAAATAGAGATAGGCCGCAAAAGCACATCACAGGCAATAGAAAAACTGATAGCACTCGATAAGAAAATAACACTGATCATGTATCATCTAAAAATACCGGAACAACTTGGGGGCAAAGATGAGGTGGATTGAAAAGAATATAATTTATTTTCTGATTATTGTTGCCATGGTTTTCAGGTTCAAAATTCCAAGCTTCAGAACGGGTTACGAATTTTTGTTTTTGCACTTCGCAACATCCGTTTTTTCATATCACCTTTACCGTAAGGGCCATTTTGAGGCCGCAGTTTTTCTCCTTCTCTGCATTATATCCTCATTTTATCCTTTGGCATCGGTCAGGTCTTTTCAATCGCTTAGGGTTGTGTTTATTGGTGTTGGGCTTTATTTTTTGTTGTCTGAGTTAGACCTTGACCTTGAAAAGATGATGAACGCGCTGTTTTGCGGCTGTTTGGTGCATATTTCGTTTCTCGTTCTGAAGCACTACAATATTGAACCGTATCTAATTTACGGCATGGTAACAAATTCTGAAGGCATTGGATTAACAGCAAACCCGAATGAAGCAACTGCAATGCTGACACTTTGCGCTCCAGCTTTTTTCAGGCCTATATTTATTTATTTCAGTCCACTGCTACTTATTGGATATATGATAACCGGGTCGTTTGCCGGATTGGTTGCAATTGCGGCATTTCTGATTGTGTTTTTGATGTATAGAAAACAATGGGTGTGCATTGTTATCGCGGTACTCCTGTTGGTTTATGCGTATTTCACGGCTGAAAACAACCCTGGAACACACAGGCTGCAAATATGGAG
>Ga0208795_1000896_pt1 | contig 14177 bp, 16 predicted proteins | sample CB_VirMetaG_6_FD_184541 | JGI IMG/M metagenome (GOLD analysis project Ga0208795, IMG submission 184541) | Freshwater to marine saline gradient viral communities from Chesapeake Bay - CB_1508_2 Viral MetaG (SPAdes) (version 4) | ecosystem: Environmental > Aquatic > Marine > Coastal | place: USA... | reverse complement strand
GCGTAACGATGACGTTGCACTACAGTTCCTGCAACGAGTTCGCAGGCTTTCTGCTGTTGACACATATCTGTCGAGCTTTGTCGATGGCATAGCCACTCATACAAAGCATGACGGAATGCTGCACGTGAAGCTGCTGCAACACAGGACTGCAACTGGTCGTCTGTCAGGTGCCGATCCCAACATGCAGAACATGCCGAGAGGCAACACGTTTCCTGTGAAGCGTGTGTTCGTGTCCCGATGGGAAGGTGGCAAGATCATGGAAGCTGACATGGCGCAGCTTGAGTTTCGTGTTGCTGCATTCCTATCGCAGGATGAGGTAGCCATACAGGAAGTGAAGACAGGGTTCGATGTGCATAGCTACACTGCCAAGATCATCAGTGATGCAGGCCAGCCTACGTCACGACAGGAAGCTAAGGCACATACCTTTGCTCCTCTGTATGGTGCCAGTGGCTATGGCAGGACACCTGCCGAAGCTTCATACTACCAGCAGTTCACTCAGAAATACTCGGGCATTGCCGCATGGCATGAGCGACTAGCGAAAGAGGTGCTGAACACAGGTAAGGTTCGCATTCCGTCAGGGCGTGAGTTTGCATTTCCCAATGTGCAGCGTAAACGCAATGGCGGTGTGACGTTCTTTACTCAGATCAAGAACTATCCAGTGCAGGCATTTGCTACGGCTGACATCGTGCCGTTGTGCCTGCTCTACATCGACCGCTTACTTGAGATGAACAAGATGCAAAGCTGCATCGTCAACACTGTGCATGACAGTATCGTGATTGACGTGCATCCAGATGAGGAGCAGAAAGTTATGAAGGTCATTGACACGGCCAACAACAATCTGCTAAAGCTTGTGAACAAGAAGTGGATGCTTGACTTCAATGTGCCGTTGTTGCTTGAAGCAAAGATAGGCGACAACTGGCTTGACACTAAAAGCGTAGCGTGATATAACTACCATCCCTCAAACATAGGAGACTGATATGAACCAACTCGCAACTATCGACACGAACAACTTCGCCGCTATGGCTAAGGCTATGGGCATGTCTTCCGAGCTTAACCAGAAGCAGAAGACCAGCGCCCTTGCCCGTATGCGTATCTCTCACAACGCAGTGATGGGTGAGACGGAAGTGAAAGGCAAGCGTGTCAAAGTCGAGACTGTCCCTGCTGGCATGTTCAAACTTGAGCAAGCTGATGGCAGTGTCGTCTATGCGGAACGTGCAGTTGTTCGTCCTTACATGCAACGCTACATGCACAAGCGTTTCATCATGGGCACCAACAATGCACCGAGCCGTTACGTCAAGACTGTCATGGGTGACAACCTGAACATTGACCTCAAGGACAATGATGGTGGCTTCAACTGTGGCAAGCCGAGTGGCTACATCCAAGACTTCAAGGCACTGCCCGAGAACATGAAAGACCTACTCCGTCAGATCAAGCGTGTTCGGGTTATCTTTGGAACTGTCGAACTGCAAGGTGCAGTGGATGAGCAGGGCAATGAGGTGACGCTTGAGGCTACGCCTTTTATCTGGGAGATCGACAACAAGGATGCCTTCAAGCTTGTCGGCGATATCTTTATGAAGCTTGGCAAGATGCGTCGTCTGCCTGTGCAGCATCGTATCGTGTTCGGCACGGAAGGTCGTAGCCTGCCCAATGGCAGCACGTTCTATCTGCCTACCGCTGAACTCGACATGACTAAGGCACTGGAGATTGATGGCGATACTCAGGAAACGCTGGCTAACTTTCTTGGCTGGGTGTCCAACTACAACGAGTACATCATCAATGCATGGGATGAGAACGCTCACAAGTCTGAGAAGGTGGATGCGAAACTTGTCGAAGAGTTCGTTGACGTTGACGCAGATGAGATTCCGTTCTGATGAAACATCCTTCTGAACTGGCAATCCATCAGTATCTGGAAAACGCAGCAAACGGAAAGGCCACTATCTCTGAGGCCACCATCGAACGTGTTGCGAAAGACGTTGCAGATGCTGTTCGTCGTCAGTTCGGCGGTGGACGGGGCAGTGATGCATTCAAGTTGCGTATGTCGAATATCGGCAGACCTTCTTGCCAACTCTGGTTTGAAAAGAACAAGCCGGAAGCATCACTGCCCAAGCCCAACACGTTTGTGATGAACATGATGTTGGGTGACATCGTTGAAGCAGTATTCAAGGGGGTGCTGGTTGAAGCTGGCATCCCCTTTGGGGAAGCACAACATGTAACACTGAAAGTCAATGACACTGAGATCAACGGAACGTATGACCTCACGATGAATGACGCAGTGGACGATGTTAAGTCCGCCTCTGACTGGTCGTATCGTAACAAGTTCGAGTCGTATGAAACACTCGCAGATGGCGATTCATTCGGCTACGTAGGGCAGCTTGCAGGCTACGCTAAGGCTGCAGGCAAACGTGCTGGTGGCTGGTGGGTAATCAACAAGGCCAATGGCAGCTTCAAGTATGTGCCTGCTGATGGGCTTGACGTTGACACGGAACTGAACAAGATCGCTGACACTGTGCAGACAGTGCAGGACAATACGTTTGAGCGTTGCTTTGCACCCGAGCCTGAGACATTCAGGGGTAAGGCTACAGGCAACATGGTGCTCAACAAGATGTGTTCGTTCTGTGACTACCGCTTTGCCTGCTGGCCTACGCTACAAGAGTTGCCGCAACAGGTATCACAAGCACGTGATCCGAAGACTGTTGCGTATGTTAAACTGAAAGGAGAAGACGATGCTGGGTGATGATGAAATCAGTGAGATGCAAGAGCACATCGACAAGCTGCAGAAGGAACTTGACGAGAAGAAGAGGACACTCAATGCAAAGAAGTTGGGTGGCCTGTATGCCGCTGTAGAGGCACGTAAGAAAGCAGATGCAGCTATCGTCGAAGAGCTTAAGAAGCTCGGCTATCGCAGTTATCCTTGGCTGTAATGGATAGCAAACAGTTCAAGGCTGCACAGAAGTATGGCTATAGGAGCGGGCTAGAGATCACTGTCAAAGATTACCTAAGCGAAAACAAAGTAGCGTTTCGTTATGAGGCAATCAAGATCGAGTGGGAAGACCTCATGTACCGCACCTATACGCCAGACTTCATCATGCACAACGGCATTATCATCGAAGTCAAAGGTAGGTTCACTGCGGATGACAGACGCAAGCATCTTGAAATCAAGAAGCAGCACCCTACATTGGACATACGCTTTGTGTTCGAGAGCAGCAAGCGCAAGCTAAGTAAAGGAAGCAAGACGACATATGCACAGTGGTGCGAGAAGCACAAGTTCATGTACCATGATCGCATTGTCCCGCTGGATTGGATTAAAGAGAAGGGCACTGACAATCACGCCAAACTTATCCATCTCCCATACGAGAAAATAAAAAGGAGTTAGCATGAGTGAAGAAGAAGATTCGATATTCCACCCCAACGACATTATCATTCGTCTGTCTCCAGAAGTAGGGTCGGATGGACGATGGGAAGGTGGAGTACACGTTGGCCTTCTTGTGCAGGAAGAAACTCAACTGAACAAAGATGACGTTGAGGCACTGTCATGGCTAGCTACTCTTACAGTTGCGGCCTTGCCATTGATGGAAGATAATGATAGGTTCCGCGAACTGCTTCACAAGTATGCAGAAACTATCTACGACAATACAGAGAAACCGCTGATCGAAAAGGTCACGGACAACGTAATCAAAGTAAACTTCAAAGGAGACTGACATGTACGATCCCGTCAACAAACCCGAGCACTACAACATGGGCAGCATCGAATGCATTGACTACATTCGTCAGGTGCTCGGGCTTGAAGGGTACATTGCGTACTGCAGGGGCAATGCCATCAAGTATCAGCATCGCGCTGAGTACAAGGGCAAGTATCTTGAGGATATGCGTAAGCACAACTGGTATAGCCAGAAGGCTATTGAAGCTATTGAGGAGTTAAATGCTAGTAAAAATTCTACTAACACTTGAACTAGACGAAGACGACTATCCTATTCCCGTAGATGGCAATGTCGATGACGAGATTGCAGAAGCACTACGGGAATTTGTATATGATATCGACGGCATGACCATCAGGAACATCAAGATCGTATCGGAGGAAAAATGAACAACTATCTACCTACCGACTATCAGTCCTTCATTCATGCTTCGCGTTATGCCCGTTGGATTGAGGGCGAGAACAGACGTGAAAGCTGGGCTGAAACTGTTAGTCGGTTCACATCAAATGTCGTTGCTAACAAAATCAACGATGATTCTGTCATCAAAGTTATCCAGAATGCCATCCTCAATCTGGATGTGATGCCTTCCATGCGGGCTATGATGACCGCTGGGCCTGCTATGGATCGTGACAACACATGTGCCTACAACTGTAGCTACCTAACCATAGATGATCCGAAGTCTTTCGATGAGGCTATGTTCATCCTTCTGTGCGGCACTGGTGTCGGGTTCAGTGTCGAGCGGCAGTATGTCAACAAGCTTCCTGACATCCCTCAACTGTTCGACAGTGAGACTATCGTCGTCGTCAAGGACAGTAAGGAAGGATGGGCTAAGGCTCTGCGTCAAATGATTGCGCTCCTGTACAGTGGTGAGATTCCGAAATGGGATGTTAGCCGTGTTCGTGCTGCTGGTGCCAAGCTGAAAACATTTGGTGGTCGTGCCAGTGGTCCTGCTCCACTTGTCGAACTGTTCAAGTTCATCATCAACAAGTTCAAAGGGGCACAGGGTCGCAAGCTTACATCGCTTGAGTGCCATGATATCATGTGCAAGATCGGTGAGGTTGTAGTCGTCGGTGGTGTTCGTCGCAGTGCCATGATTAGTCTGTCCAATCTTAGCGATGATCGTATGCGCTACGCTAAGTCTGGCAACTGGTATGAGACTGAGCCTCAACGGGCACTGGCAAACAACTCTGCTGCCTACACTGAGAAGCCTGACTCGGTTGCTTTCCTACGTGAGTGGATGGCACTGGTCGAGTCTGGCAGTGGTGAGCGTGGCATCTTCAATAGGCAGGCTAGTGCTAAGCAGGCTACACGGAATGGCAGGCGTGATCCTAATCACGAATGGGGAACCAACCCGTGTAGTGAGATCATTCTACGTCCGTATCAGTTCTGCAACTTGACGGAAGTAGTTGTTCGTGCTACAGATAACCTTACGTCACTTATGCGTAAGGTTGAGATTGCTACTATTCTTGGCACGATCCAATCTACCTATACGAACTTCCCCTACCTGCGTAAGGTATGGCAGAAGAACACAGAAGACGAGCGCCTGTTGGGAGTGAGCCTTACAGGCATCATGGACAACCCTTTGCTGACTCTCGCCAATGGGGGTCTAGCAGATACTCTGGAGACGCTACGAGATGTCGCAATTAATACTAATCGTGAGTGGGCTGATCGTCTTGGCATCAATCATTCTAGCGCCATTACGTGCGTTAAGCCAAGCGGAACTGTCTCGCAACTGGTCGATAGTGCTAGCGGTATACACGCTCGTCACAGTCATTACTATATTCGCACTGTTCGGGCTGATAATAAAGACCCTATAACTGCCTTCCTTAAGGATCAGGGTGTACCGAATGAGCCTGATGTCATGCGGCCTACCAACACGACTGTCTTTAGTTTTCCTGTCAAGGCACCCTATGGTGCTGTTGTTACGCAGGATGTGAAGGCTATTGATCAGCTTAAGACATGGCTCATGTACCAGCGTCACTGGTGTGAGCATAAGCCGTCAGTCACGATCAACGTGCGAAAGGATGAATGGTTTGAGGTTGGTGCCTTCGTGTACGAACACTTCGACGAAATGTCAGGTGTATCGTTCCTGCCGTACAACGAACACATCTATCAGCAAGCGCCGTATCAGGAGATGACAAAGCACGACTACGATGTGATGATGTCTATCATGCCGGATAAACTTGATTGGTCTAAACTGTCTGAGTATGAGACAGAAGATACGACTAAATCAAGCCAGACATTTGCCTGCACTGGCGATGTCTGTGAGGTAGTTGATCTGACGTAACTTTGGTTGCCCCTTTTCCATTAAATTCGGAAAGGGGGCACTAAAATTAAGGAGCATGATATGGATACTCAGTATGCTGCGGCGATCGCACTGGATATTCTCCGCAATGGGATGCACCTTCCTATTGTAAATGGAAAAGTAAACAGAGATAATATAGAAGAGGAACTAGTGATGGGCATCCTAAGCAAAGAACTGGAACCTATGGATCAAGAGTTCGTCAACCTCATCATCGAGTCACTGGAAGACTTGGTACGAATGAACACTAAAGGGAGTAGCAATGTCTAGAGTTAACTTGGGTTCGTCATGGAAACCTGAACCCCTTCACAAACGTACGGCGCAGAGCAAGAAAGTATCTTCTGTTAAACTATCTTCTATGAACAAAGCAAAGAAGCGAAGCTATAAGCCCTATCGTGGACAAGGATAATGGTAGTTCAAGAATCAACTCGATCCAAACGTAAGACAACCTACAAGAATGCAGAGAATAAGGAGCCTGCACCTCTACTGCCACAGAACGACAAGCAGGCTGAGTATATTGATGCGATCAAGACACACGATCAGATCATTGTGCTCGGTCCTGCTGGCACTGGTAAGACGTACATCGCCGCTACGTATGCAGCCAATCTGTATAACACTAAGCAGATCGACAAGATCATCGTCACTCGACCTAACGTAGCTGCTGGTAAAAGTATCGGATACTTTCCCGGCACACTGGAAGAGAAGATGATGCCTTGGGTCATGCCTGTGCTGGAAGTATTGCACTGGCATTTAGGTAGGGGCGCTGTAGATACTGGCATCAAGAATGGGAACATCGAGATTGCTCCGTTTGAAACCATGCGCGGTAGATCGTTTCGTGATGCTTTCGTCATACTTGATGAGGCACAGAACGTGACACCGCATGAGATTAAAATGTTCTTGACACGTGTCGGTGAAAACTGTAAGGTCATCCTTAACGGCGATGTGTTTCAGTCAGACTTGCAGGAGACTAGCGGCCTATCGAAAGCCATTCACATGGTGAAGAAGTATATGCTGCCTGTCCCTGTCATCGAGTTTGAGATGCAGCACATCGTCCGTTCTGACTTGTGTAAACAATGGATATCTGCTTTCATGCAGGAAGAAAAGGTGAGGGGTTGATGATGGAAGATAAAGCAAGCCGTGCTGAACGGGGTCTTGGAAAGTATGATGCTCCACTTAAGGTTCAGTTTGAGCGCGGGTATCTTGATTTCAAACGTGGTCGTGTCAACAATCCGTTCCATTCGGACACGATGCAGTATCGTGAATGGGAGAGGGGGTTCAATGCCGCTTACTTTGAAAACCTAAAGCGAGTTAAGGAAAATGAAAAGTCTCGAACAGGAAGCACAAGAGTTCTTGCAGGAGAAGTATAAGATGGCTGACTTCAATTCGTATCAACGTAGTGCGGCACGAACTGCTATCTATCCAGAACAGCACAAAGTTCTGTATCCTGCATTGGGTCTAGCTGGTGAAGCTGGTGAGGTAGCCAATAAGGTAAAGAAGATCATCCGTGACGGCACGGATAAGATGCCTAAAGATTGGCGAGAGCAACTGGCTAGTGAGATTGGTGACGTGCTATGGTACTGTGCTGCACTGGCTACCGATCTTAATCTGAGTCTGGGAACTATCGCAGCCCAGAATGAAGCAAAGCTTAGTGGACGATTGCAAGCCGGAACACTAAGCGGTAGCGGAGACAACCGCTAACACACCTTACAATAAACTAACGGGGCCTTTCGGCCCCGCTTTTTTATTTGTAAGCTTTGCTGTATGCTATGCCGATCACTGTCAGTGTCTGCAAATCCTCTGCACTAGTTGGATCAGGCTCACGCTCATACTTATCAACGAACTCTCCTGTTGCAAGCTTGCGGAACTCAGCAGGAAGTCTACGATAAGCAACAATAGCATTCGTGTATGGGTCTTTGGCTCCAACAGGAATGGAGTTAACCTTACTACGTGCATCAGTCACGAGAGACTTAATCAACGGAATGACGTTATTGTTCACGTGCTCTTCTTCTGTGAATGCTTCACGATAGGCTTCTGATCTAGTAGCATACTCTTCACGCAATACCTTCTCACGTTGCATAGCAACTTCAGAAATGATTGGCATGATCTTGGATAGCTGTTCGTTCTGCCAACGCTGAACAGTAGGCACCTCTGATGTGCTGCTTACATCATACTGGTTGAACCCTTTGGCAGTAAGATACTCTCCATATTCTTCATCACGTTCCACAAGACTGATACCTAATGTAGCCCGCCATGCAGGGCCAACACGTTTGGCATCAGGATTAAACACGTTCACTCGTTCTGGAAACTTCTCTTCCATAGCTGGTGTAGTGATGTAGCCACGTGCCTGTGCAGGACGCTTGAGTTCGTTTAGGAATGTAGTGAGGCCATCAAGTGTCGGGTCTTCACGGACATCTTTGAACTCAAGTCCACGAATGCCAGCAGCCCTCTCAGCTTCAATGATCTGACCGAAAGGCACAAGCCAGCTTGACAGATAGTTGCCGAGCGTAGAGCCAGTGATACGGCCTACAGTCTCACCTTTGCTAAGATCAGTGCCATCAGCCAGTGCTGCCACTTCATCAAGGAACGCATTGCCTACACCTACACGGAAGTTTGTACCAGTGAATGTCTCAACGAACTCACGTGCATTGAACCAATCGTCAAACGTGCCGTTCATAAATTGCTTAGTTGCTTCGCCCAGATACATATACTGACGCATGGGGAACTGAGGCGACACATCCATCATCACCCCTTCTGTTGTATCCATCATCTTGTAGTCAGGCGGTGCATCTTCACGTGTGCGATACATGTAGGCTGCGCCAATGGTAGCCATGCCCACAAGATTGCGGCTGATACGCTGCCTGTCCTTAGCAGTCAGCTTACCTCTATGTCCTGCAGACACAGTGCCCATCAGCTTACGTGTAAGCGGAATAGATGCACCACCAGCATACTGCCCCATCAGTTCCATAGCATTGAACATGAAGCGCGGGAAAGGTATGGCAACAGTCAGACCATTACGAACAATGTCCTGAGATAACTTACGAAACACGGGTATCTCAGGCATCTTTGAGTAGGTCACATCTAGTGACCGAGTAACTGCTTCATCAACAATTGCCTCAAAGGAACGTGCCTTAGCAGGCTTGACGTTAGATGCATCATTCAACAGGTCTTTCACCTTACCCTGCTGCAGTGCATCAATCAGATCAATACCATACTCATTGCGAGTAAGACGCTGCAACTCAGCAAAGAATGTTCCTCTACGAATGAGATACTCTTGCCATCTGTTAGGAATGTTCAGAGCATCTACTGTGTCTTCAAGAGGAGTCATAAACTTGTCAAACTTTGAGCCACTGCCACGACCAGTAGCTTGCTGAATTTCATTCAGATTGTTGAACATCCTGTTATACTGATCCATCAGTTCAGGACGCCGCAGAATATATTCACTGTAGCTTTTAGCTACGTCAGGACGGCTGAACATGTAACTAAAATGAGCAAAGCTATCCTTCCAGTTCTGTGGGGACACCATGCTCTTGGCAGCAGCGCCTATACCCTTCTCAGACAGGTTCATTAGGGCAGTATCCATGACATTGCCCAAGCCTTCCATAGGAGCACGTATGATAGCAGACTGTAGGTTACGTGCAGCAGTAGCTATCTGTGAAACAAGTCCACCCCTACGCACGTTCTCGATACGCATGATGCCTTTACGCAAAGCGCCTTCCTCTTTGGCTTTACGTGCGGCAGCATCAGCAAGTTCAACACCTTCCGGCCCTTTGAAATTACGAATACGAGAGAACTGTTGCAGAACCTTACCCGCTTCCGACGCACTGCCGACTACAGCAAGCATGTAGTCATCATAGGATAGACCATACTTACTTAGATCAGTTAGAAGTTCTTGAGTAGGAACCATCTGTTTAGTGACAGTAAGTTCAAGCATACTGTCAATGATTGGTTTGCCCTCTGGGAAAGCATCAGGGAACTTGGCCTTGTAGTCAGAGGCAATGGCTACGATACCATCAAGCTTGTGGGGAATGATGATAGCCTCAGTAAGCAGCCTCTCACCCAATGCAATACGAACATTGTCACCAGATATTGCAGCAAGAGTCTCTTGACCAGCTTGACGAGCAAGATCAGGATTGATACGAAGTGTACCATCAGGTAGTTCGTCAGCAATAGGTTTACCGACACGACGTTCAAAGGAACGGATCATGTCTTGCTGAATGTCTGCATTGGCAGCAGCTACTTCCGCAGCACGTTGACGGGCGGCGCTGGCAGCATCTTTCTCTGCAGTACGGGCAATCTCTACGTTGTTACGATAGGCCCTGCTCAGAGCGCGTGAGGAGCCTGCTGCACGGCCACCTGCACGTGCTACATCTACGATACCTTTAGTGGCAACTGCCGTCCCAGCGATGGCCCCAATGGCTCCTACGCCCATCACGCCAGTGAGAATAGCAGCATCCTTATAGTTACCCTCTTTGTATAGCTCAACAGCTTCCCTATATGCAGGGGGAATATCTTGTGCAAAGAGTGCTGTTCCAGTGACAGGCGCAATATCAAGTATCGTTACAACATCAATGATGTTTGAAAGCGGACTATTCTGTTCAAGCATATACTCCACAATACCGCGACGTGTAGGGTTAGGGTCTTCAAGAAGCATCTGCACCTGATCTGCGTAGCCATCAAGTTCTTCTTGAATTGTCTCAGGCGCTGCTAGAGTAGGCTGTGTGTAAGGTTGCAGTGCCCTACCGGGAATGGTAGCAAGATTGACTCCTGTCTCTTCCAAAGCCTGCGGCATACCTGTATGTGTTTCATATTTTTGTCGTTCATCATTTGCACGATTGGCAAAATCAGTAGTGTATTGATTACGAATACGCGGATCGTATCCCCATTCTTCCGGCAGTGTTTGATCTAGAGTATTGAACCTATCTTCAAACTCTTGAATGTTGGCAGGATCAGTTACAGGTTCATCTTCTGTCAGCACTACGCCTGTATCAACAGGAGCAGGCGGTGCATTGAGCGATTCGTTAATGCGATCATTGCTAATATTTTCTGGAACAAATGTAGCACTAGCTGGCGGTTGATCTGTAGGCGGCGCAGGTACACCACCATTCAGCATAATCCTACGCTCTTCAGGACTAAGAGTTTTCTTATTTGTAACAGGCTTAGGCCCCATAGGCTTAGGTTCAGTTGACGTAATAGATGGGCCTTGCCTCAACGGGGGCAGACCATTAAGCATACGCCGCCTATTCTCTTCCTGCAGTTCGTTAATATCCATGTGTCACGTGTTGTTTCTATTAGAAGAAGCCATTAGCACTAAGGTTGTCTACTACCCAAGGATCATTTGCAAGATTAGGAATACCCGTAATTACAACAAAGCGAACAGTCGGAGCACGACCAGATTGCGGATCACCATCATCCTGATACATAACTACATCACCAATTTTGTATTCACCATTTTGCATCTTTTGTGTGATCTCGTCAATGCCGGGAAGTGTTTGTGTAGTGGGATTAATTTCTCGCTTAAGGCGACTACTTGTTCCTTCCGCAACAGTACTGCGACCATAATCAATCAACCTACGAGTTGCCTGTAGCCGCATGGAGTCAATTGCCTGTTGCATAGCACGATCTTCAAAATAGTTGTTTGTGCTTTGCAGTGTTTCCGCAGCACGAAGTTCAGCCACAGAAGCAATATGATACTGTCCTTCTGTAAGAGTTTCAAGTTCACCTGTGATGTCGTTTACCTTAAGGCCCTCACTCTTGTATGCATTCCTAAGAGCACTTGATACAGTATCATTAAGTGTGCCCATGTTGTACGCACTAGTAGGGCCTGAAGGTTCTTGACCAGCCCGAGCCTCTACTGCTCGCAATTCCTCATAGTTAGCAAGCAGCCTTTCCCTTTCGGCCTTAAGATTTGCAATCTTATCTGGATTAGTTTCTTTAGCTAGTTTTTCATCTATCTTAAGAAGAGCAGCAGTATATGTAGAGCCATAATCTGTAGGCTCACCATATACTTTACTAAATGCTTCTGGGTTAATCATTCCCAAATAACGTGCAGCAGGACCAGTATCAATTGTTGTTGTAGTGCCAGCACCAGCTTCACCCAATACAGATGCAGTTGGGCTAATTCCAGCGCGTGGTGCCACAAGTGAAGATGCAAACTCTTGAACTTCAGGGTCATTTATTTCTTTTGTGCCACCAGAAATCCTAAGACCATCCATAGGGTTTTGTCCCACTTTAATAGAATCTTGTGCATAGTTAAGCCAAAACTCAGCAGCCATTTCGCCACCACTTACAATTTCTGCAGCAGCGTCAGGAGTGTAGAACATGGACAGTGCGCCCATCAGTTTTTCAGTAGTCTCTTGTTTAGCACGACGAGACGCAGCAGCAGCAGCCCGCTCACGCATGGCTTCTGTCTGAGCGATCTTCTCCATTTCAGCAACGCGCTCTTCTTCGCGCTCAATGTCACTGACAAGCTGCTGAGACAGACCGCCAATAAATGCACCAAAGTTAAAGCCCATTGTTATCTCCTTGCCATCAGACCAGTTGCAGGTGCAGACATTTCTTCTTCTCTAGCCACAGGTTCTTCAATCTTAGGTGCAGCTTTGCCAGCTTTCTGCTTATCCAGAAGACGCTTCTTTGCAAGGGCAATGCTAGTCTCAGTGAGCGGGGAGTCATCGGTATTAAGTTCTGTGCCCATGACATACTCAATACCATCACTGTCGGCAATGAACGCAAGCAGTTCGATCAGCACAGGCAGAAGAAGAATGCCAACATCAATCGTATGCTTACCCTGCATGACACCACCAGACTGCAGTGCATTAGCAATGACAGTAAGCGGAATGCCCATCTCCATGACGTTCAAGAAGTCATCACGGAACTGGGGGTCAACAATACGTTGCACATAAAACTTCATAGCTTCCTCAACAGTAGCATACTGTGGAGGCTTTTCCCAAGGTCTGTTTCCCGGTTCAGTTGTCAGTGACATGCCGGGAATAGGGCCATCATGGATGGGTTCTTTAAGCTTTGCCATTCTTGAACTTCTTTCGTTCGTTACGGATTTGCATTACCATATCAGCAACAATATCAATAGGCGTCATTGGAGTTTCTTTTGGTTTACCTGTCTGTTCACGTGACAGCAACCCAAATGTCTTCTGAGGTTTAGATTTGTTTTTAGGAAGGGGAAGATTCCTATATGCAGCACGACCCATGTTATACATCATACTACTCCTTAAGAAAGAACGTTGCCAATAACGTTACTTGTAAAAACTTTTGCTACAAGCGCGCCAAATGAAGCAGACGACTGTGCATCTTGTTTCATCTCTGCAATAGCTTTCTCTGTGTCTGCATTAAGAACTGCGATTGCAAGATTAGATGCACGTTCACGTTCATTCTCAGCGCTAGTCCATGCCCATTCCATGTTGTCCCTTTGATACTGCCACAGATTGTCTTGGGCAGTCTTAGAGATATTCATTAGGTTATTGGCATTGATCTCATTGGCGCGATTGACAGCTTCTGTTTCTGCAGTAGCAAGTTCACGACGCCATTGTACATTAGATTGCTCAATAATCAACTGGTTTTGTGCATTGAATTGCTCACGTTGATTGTTCAGTTCAGCATTGAAACGCTCAACAGTATTCTTTTGTGCGGCATTGAATTGGTCTTGAGCATTCTTCTGCGAAGCATTGAACTGGCTAATCTGAGATGCAAGATTAACGTTGAACTGATCGACTTGCATTTTAGAACTTGCATTGAATTGTTTTGCAGCATTCTCAGCAGCAGCATCAGTAAGCATTGCTTGAATACGGGCTTGAGATTTAAACAAAGCTGTTTGTTGTTCGTTGCTAAGGTTTTGCATATCCATCTGCAGAAATGCATTAGCATTTTGAACAGCAGTCTGTTGACGATTATTAAGATTGGTCAGTTCAACTTGCGTCATTGCCGCCATATCAGCAAGAAGCTTAGCGTTACGCGCATTAAGATTAGCAATGTCTACTGTCTGAGCATTACGTGAGTTCTCAAGAGCAATCTGAATATCTGCATTAAAGTTCATGTTGGCTACATCAGCAATGCGAGCAGCATTCTGAACACGTGCTTGGAACTCTTGTGTAAACTCCATGCCCATGAAGGCAGCACGTTGTTCCGCAGTGAACATTGCAACTTGCTGACGATTGCTAAGGTTCTGTGCC
>Ga0208795_1000892_pt1 | contig 14202 bp, 15 predicted proteins | sample CB_VirMetaG_6_FD_184541 | JGI IMG/M metagenome (GOLD analysis project Ga0208795, IMG submission 184541) | Freshwater to marine saline gradient viral communities from Chesapeake Bay - CB_1508_2 Viral MetaG (SPAdes) (version 4) | ecosystem: Environmental > Aquatic > Marine > Coastal | place: USA... | reverse complement strand
TTTCCACAGTCATAATCTTATCAGTTAAAAAGTTCAAACCTGTTGTCTCTAGGTCAGCAGCAATAGTTTCGTCAGTATCTCTTAACTTAGCAGCAAGATCTTGAACATCTTTAATATCCATTAATACTTTAAATGAGAAGTTACCTTCTGAGGTTTTTCCAAGAACATACTTCTCATACGCATTAGAAATATCCTTCTTAAATAAAGGAAGGTGTCTAGGTTCCTTAATACAAGAGTACGGATGATATATGGGAACAACTACACAATTATGTCCTGCCTCTGTAGCGTACTCGAAAGATTTACCTCGTTTAGTGGTGATCCCACTTTTCTTAATAAGCATCTTCATAGCCAAGTTTCCACAAGTAAACACCAGCTTAGGTTTTACTTTATCTATCGTAGCTTGAAGATGGTTTCTGCAAATGTTCATGTTGTTAGGAGTCATGTCTGCCTCTTTTACTGAGGGACATTTTACCGCAGCAGCAGTTAAAAATTCTCCAACAACAGAATCACTAATCAGATCTAGTTCTTTTTTAGAAAACGCCGAGGTCCCTGCGTAACTGTACCTAATTGAATCTGATAGGAATAGAACGTCAGACTTATAAAGCTTTTCGTAGTCTAAAATAGAGTGGCAAGGTTTGTCTTTCTCTAAGATAGTGCAACCAACACACATAGGATGGTCGCTACCTTTGGACATACCTGAGTATAATTTATCTAACTCAAACATACTATTATATATTATGGGAAAAAATTACATAGACAACGAACGCTTTGAGAGGATCATCTCATTATACCAAGAAGACCCTGAGAATAATGAAGAAGATTTAGTAAAATTATTTGACGTGCTTATAAGCAACATCATCGGGTCCTTTAGATTTAAAGTTGATCCCGATGATGCTAAACAAGAATGCTTTGCTTTGGTTCTAAAAACCGTTAAGAATTTTAAACCACGAAAGGGGTCCGCATTCAATTATTTTACTACTATTATTATAAATAATTTAAAACTGATTTACACTAAAGAAAAGAGATATAATCAAAAGATTGAAAATTATATGGATAAATTCAAAGATGATATCACTTAATCTTTAAAGACTTCATTACCATAGGCAAGTAGTCTTCTGAAATTACAGAATCTTTTTTGATTCTAACAAGGTGTGGAAGCTTCGTAGTGTTAAATATTACAAAGCTGTGAGGCATATTAAAGCTATCAACAATGTATAGCGGCTGCCCATTATCATTATTTCCATACTTGTTTTTAAGTTTTTCAACTATAGTTTCGCAATAAGAATCCCAAAGAGACACAAAAAGAATATCTATATCTGATGGATTTTTTTTATTATTACGAATTAATTTATTTAAATCATTCTCTTTTGAGAGGAAGTTTAATTTAAACATCACTCTTCTTCTTCGGAAATAGTTTCAGAGTTTTTAGAAGGCCCGATAGTTACCTGCCCATCATCGCCCTCAAAAACGGTAATCCCAGAGGTCTCTAACTCTTCTTTATTTTCTAAAGCATACTGCTGAATCATCTCAGTAAGTTGCTTATTAAGCGTCTCATAACCAGTTACAAAAATAGTTTTTATAAACTGGTCGTCACTAACCTCTTCGGGCTTACATACTTCAGCAAAATTTTTAAAAGCAATAGCTTCGTCTTTTGATAGTTTAATTTGTAGTTTCATACGTCCTTTACTCCGTTCGTCTACACGAATTTTCCAATCGTTAAAATCTACTTTAATACTTTGTTTTGTAGAATCCATGATCTATTATAGTCTAGAGGTTTGAATCATGAAAGATGATTATGATATTTCTGCTTTAAAGAAGAAAAAGAAGGTTAATAGCCGTACAAAGGGCAGCTCATTTGAGCGCAACATTGCCAAGGTGTTTAATGATAGATTCGATACCAAGGAATTTTCAAGAACTCCTGGATCTGGTGCTTTTGCCACCACACACTCCTTACCAGATCATTTAAAGATATATGGAGACTTAATAACCCCTAAAAACTTTAAATATTGTATAGAGTGTAAGAAAGGATATAACAAAGAAAACTTATATAGTTTATATAATGATAGTTCCGACACTTGGAAATTTATAAAACAATGTGAGAAAGATGCTGAGAAGTGCGGAAAATATCCAATGGTTATCTTTAAACAAGATAGACAACCAACATTAGCCATAGTACCCTATCATACATGGATAGATAATGCTTATTATTGTATAACTATAGAAGATAAAGATAAAACAAGAAAATATAAAATATACTTGTTTGATGAGTTACTAAAAAAAGAACCTAAATCTTTTTGGTTTAGTCTAAGTTAAAACACCTAATAGCTTCTCTACCAAATTTTGTAGTAGATCTGGTATTTCTATCAGAACCAGAGGAAGCTCCCTCTTGTCCCCAAGTGACATGAACTTTTACTTCTGGATTATTTGGACAGGGAAATTCCATAGTAAATGTTGTAGATCCTGGATCGCTTTTTATTTGTAAATTATTAGATTTTCTAGCTTCGATTAATGACTTAAAAACCTCATTATGAGAAATAGTAAAAGTATCGCCATTACCATCCACATGAATTACATCTAACAAATCATCTTGATTTAATCCAGCTAAAGCAGATCTATGTAAAATACTATCTATAGCTAAATTAACTTCTTTTTTATCTCCTGAATTTAACATTTGCCTATAACGAGCACTTCTAGCCAATCTTGCTGTTTTTTCTTGTAATCTATTTAAAGAATCTTGATCTGTTAAATCTATAGGCTTCCCATTTTTAATAAACAATTTTGCTATATCACTTTTTTTTAATTCAGAATAATTTAATTTATTTATAATCTGTGTTGCAGCAGAGTTAATAGTTTCTTTTGTGTTTGTTTTTTTTAATTCACCTTTATCATTTATAAATGTTTTTTGTTCATTTAAAAAAGATGTAGCAGAATCAATATTTTTTTCTAAATCTTGAGTAAATTTTACTACTTCTTTTTCTCTACTTTTATTACCAGAATAAATAACATCTGTTACAGTTTTATAAAATCTTTTGCCTACTCCCTTTATTATTGAGTTATCCATCAAACCCATTTCTCTAGAAATACTTGCTACCTCACCAGCCTTTACAGATTTCATTTCTTTCATTATCTTTAAGCCTACTGGTAAAGCCCATCTAGTTTTTTCTCCAGGAATTACTATAGGAGGTACACCAAACTTTTCATAAGCTGCCTTAGCATCTTCTTCAGTGTTGTAATACAACAAACTATCACTCTTATCTCCTGTATCTGTAGCAAGTCCAGTTCGTTCTATTCCAACAGCGTTAAGTTTTTTTGCTAAAGGTTCATATACTTTTAAAAGTCCCACGATAGTTTTTTTTAATTTTTCTGGATCATCTAAAGTAGATAATTGACTTTTTATTTCTTCTTGAATGAATGCTGTTTCTAAATCTAAACTGGAATCTAGATCATCGACAGTTGCAATTAAACCTGCTTCTAATAATTTAATATTATTTTTTAACAAAGAAGTTAAAGTATCCATAAGAACAGTCCCCAAATCTTCTCCACTAGAAATTCTTAAAGAAGCCTCAAACATAACTTCATTAATATTACCCCTAACTTGACTTATCTCTCCAGCAGAGTAAACGCTTTTTCCTATTATCTTTATTTCATTAAATGTTTCAATACCACAATCGTCTTTGACTCTTTCTAATAATGCTTCATGCATTTGATTTTTGTTTACTGCAATACCTTCATTAAGGTTGTCTCCAAATAGAAAAAGTTGTTTTCCATTTGAAGATAAACCTACTTTAGTAACTATATCATCACAATCTCCTTTACCAGAACCAAAATTTGATAAAGATTCAAAAGATTCTATAGCTTGTGCAGCCAAATGAGGACTTATTGATTGTGTTGCTACTTTATTACCTTCTTCATCTAAAGTAATGCCGTGATTATTTATTAATTGATTCTCTAAACCCCATTGACCATCTGTTCGATAACGGGCAGCTTGCCGAAGATCTACATTTGCTATATTTTGATTAATTTTAGAAAGTTGTTCTTTAGAAGTAATACTTAAAGAAATACCAACATCTTCTAATTTATCTCCAGGAGTTGGTGGGGCTACCTCTTCTACCTGATCTGTATCAGAGCTTTCTCCACTTAAGAAAGCTCTTAAGTCTTGAAACCCCGAATCATCGGCATTATCATAAACTTTAACTGTATTCCAAGCACCTCCTCTGTATGCTTTATAATCTGTAGAAAATGTGTAGAAACCACCTGTTATGCCGGGTCCACTTTGCCAAATCGCACCCGCTGTTCCTGGGATAAAATAAGGCTCTCCAACAGATTTTCCAGTGGCTTTATTTAGTTCTGCTTTTGTTAATTCGTTAGGATCCCCCTGCTCACAAATATATTCAAGCTTAAAAGTTCTCTTTTTAAGCCTATTATAACTTTCAAGTAATTGATTAAAATAATCCATATCTTATCATAGAAATTTTAAAAATAGGCTTAGTCTAAATCTTATAGACTAAGCCTATTAAGTTAAGAACTATTCTATATCAGCTAGGGTTTGAGTAATTGAAAACATTCATGAAATCATACTTAAAGTTTACAGTTAAAGTATGAAAATCATTTTGTGAATAGTTAAATTCAGCAGCAGCCCAAGAGGTTGGATATACGCCGTACAGCTCTACAACTGAATGTGGTTGTAAAGTATTATCTAATTGAACAATTTCTACCTTGTTTACTTTAAAGGATGTTCCGGCTGTACCTCCGGGTTGAGAGCTTTTTGTCATTTCTCCAGTAATAGGATCATAAATATTTTTAAAATATCTAAATAAGTCTGAAGCAGTTTCACGAAGATACAAATTGTCAAAATCTATAGTAAGTTCTTCTGGGGTAACTTTTCCTGGATAGAACAGTTTATCATTTACACGATCAACAACTATGGCTTCACTTTTTAATTGTAAACCACCTACTTTTTTAGCAGCTAAGGTTAAATCTGCTGTATTAGTTATTTCTCCTGGTAAACCAAAAAAATGAACTTCAAATTGGTAGGTTCTAATAGAATCTAAATCTGTAGAAACAACAGGCAAGCCTGCACCTGGGGTAAACTGTCTTCCGTATTTTTCCTTATAGTATGAGTCAGCCATTTTTTAGTCTCCTTATAATGCTCCTAAGTTGGCAGATTGATTAGTTAAGTTAATCTCAAAAACTAAGATCTCAGCAGTTTTGGTGGGTTTGATTAATACTTTAGTCCAAAGCTCATTTCTATCTACCCGCAAAGGAGTATTTACGGTAGAATCACAAACTACTCGGAATTCAGTAATACCTCTTTGTCTGCGAATATCATCAAGGAAGGGATTAAGAACCCCCTCAATTTGTGCCCAAGTAAACTCATCGTTGGGTTCAAAAACAAATCTCTGTGTAGCTCTAAGGATAACTTTTCTTACATAAATCATTAATCTACGAATATTTATTCTATCCAAAGAAGTGGGCTCTCTTTGAGCAGTTCTTTGACCAAATATTGTTATACCTTGTTGTGGGAAAGCGACGATTGGATTAACAACATTACCACCACTATACATAGTATCACGATCACCTTGATTTAATTTGACTTCTACTTCAGTGGGTTTAGTTAATCGCCCTCTTTGGAAACCTGCGGGAGCAAACCAACTTGCAGCCACAGAATCAGTATAAGCCATTTGCCTTGCACCAAATATTGTAGGATCTAAGTATCTATCTTTACCATCAAATACACTAAAAGTCTTAACGTGAGGCCAATAAATAGCTGCATATGAACTATTTATTGGAGATGTTCTTGACCCAGCGGTGCTAGTTGATTTTCCGTTAGTCCAATCAATAGCATCTTGTGTAGTTCCTATAGCTAGTGGTGGAGCTACTAGAGCTATAAAATCTTGTGTAGTTTCAGCTAAAGTAACTAAAGCGTTTTGAACAGATTGTGTATAGATACCTGGGATCAGAGCTATACCTACATTTAATAATGGATCATCAAGAGCTTGCATTCCTGTTTTTGGATCTTGAGTAGCAGTACCTATTAGTGATACAGCCTGTGCAGCGGTGTCACCAACAGAATCACCATTTGTTCCTCCAGCTAAATTAGTACCAGCAGTCTGAATTAATTTATTAAATCTACTTCCACTATCTGATATTAGTGTAGTAGTTATTGGAGATCCTGTGGCCTCTGGAGAAGATGTTGGATCTAAGTATCTTGTAGTAATACTAAACCCTGTTTCACCAACTAATGATGATATTAATTGTGAGTAATCAGTTAATTTTGAAGTAGTAGCATCAGAATCATTTTTATAAATATTACCTTTTATAATATTAGAAACAGTATCAGTCTGACCAGTGTTAATAACATCTTCAATAAATGCTCCAGATCCAACTAAACTTACCTTAAATGTTTCAGTGGCATTACCCTTATCATTAACTACAAAACTAAAGTTTTGACTACCTAAACTATTTAAAGTAATACTATTTCCGCTAGGAGATCCATCAGTTTTAATACCTCCATTATAGCCAGCTCCAGGGTATAAAGATTGAACGAGGTAAGATATTGAGTTTGTTCCTGTGGCAGCTATAGTACCTCCATAGACTTTTACAGCAGAAGCTAAAAGTCCAGAAGCACCGAACGCTGTTGCTCCGCTTAAAGTATTTGTTGCCTGTAAAGCAGAAACTCCGTTAGACACATTAAATGATGTTCCGCTACAAGCTGAAACGGCTAAGTAAGCACCTGAACCAGCAAAGGAACCAACTAAAGCACCAGAAAGACCTAAACTTGTAGCCGCATCGCCTACTTGTGATCCTCCATCAAATACTCCAATTTTATCTGCATCTAAACCGCCTCCAATAATTTTTCTAAGAGCAGCGGCTTGGCTAGTTGCTGTTCCTGCTGGTATTGTAAAGTCCTTACCAGCTTCTGAGTTATCTGGGAACTGTGCTATACCGTTATTATCATAAACCTGAACTCTTAATGTTATGGATGATCCAACACCAAAACCTTGAGAGTCTGCCCAAGCATCTACACCAGAAATAATTACTGCTGGGCAAGAGCCAATACTTACTGTCGCTGAAGCGTCAACGGCATCATCGGCAGCGGCTCGGATGAAATACAAACTATTAGTTTGTTCTAAAATTTCTAAAGAACCCTCTAAACCTTGTCCAGGTATGAATTCAGAAGGCTCACCGAATGTAGTAATAAGCTGATTTTGGTTAGTGATTAAAGTAGCTTTGTTTGTTGGACCCTTACTAGCAAAACCAACAATACCAACAACTGAAGTATTAATACTTGGGGCAAAATCAGAAATATCTTTTTCTATGGTATAAACACCAGGACTTACATAATTAGGCATAACTTATCTCCTAAGCATTTGTAATTTTAAAAATTCTACGTCTATGTAAAGTTTTGATTTGTTCTGTTATATAACTTTCTGGAACAACTACAGACTCCCCCGGAGTTAACCATTTTTCTTTACAACCCTTTTCTGTATTAAAAAATACAGAAATTGATTGTAAACTGTCGTTTTTTATTTGTTTCATAACTAATCTCTCCTTATTATGTACTTTAGAACTAGTAAAAATTTGAAAAGTTTTTTTAAGTACAATTAAAAAGGGAAAATACAATCATTAGTAATATTAATCTTTTTTATAATACTTGTATTATTTTCTGATGGTTCTATTGTTTCTCTATAGATATCAGCATAACAAGAGTATAAATAAGCAATTCCATTAACGTACAAAGCGTCGGTTATCTCGAAAACTCCAGAATACTCTTCTCCAGGCTCCAGTGTTGGGATTTGTTTTTCATAAGATAAAGATATACTATTAAAAAGAGTAGAAACTTTATCATTTGGTGACGCTTTCCCCTCCTCCCAAGCAGGATAATCTAAATTAAATCCAGTATTTAATAATGCATTAAAGTTAAAAGGAAGACTCTGCTGTTGCTTATCAGTTGGAAGTTTCCAAATTCCAAAAGTAAAGGGTTTGGATGGGCTAATACCAGTATTTTTTACAGTCCAAGAAAATCTAAGATATTTAATTCCTTGATCTGAATACCATGGAGGAGCTTTAGGTAATTTTTTACCAATTTGTGGAATACAATCATACCAATAATCATTAAAGCCAATTTGATAATTATATTGTGGTACTTTACAACATGTGTCATTGTATTTTTCATCAGGAGGGTATTGTCCAGTATTCCAACAATTTAGAGTTACATAGTTTGATTCAAATTTTGTTACTTCTAAATTAGGAGCAGGATAAACAGGAGCATCAAACTCCTCCTCATCACCTTCTGAAGAAGCTAAAACTTGCTCTCCTTCTGCATTTGTAATAATACTTTCAGCAAAACCAAAACCTGCCGTAACTACAGTATTTTGATCAGCCAAAATAACTGCTGCGGGGTGAATACCCGTTCCAGCTTTAGGATAAGGCCCTCCTGGATGAGGAGCAATGATGTCTCCTGGAATAGAAACAGGAAAACCCTCACATGTAATTGTAGGAGATCCAGGACCTACAATAAACCCCCCAGGAGCAACACTATCTATCTGTACTCTGGTGACACCTTTTCCTTGTATAAAAACCTTGGAACTTCCGGTGTTTATATGGCTAGGATCGGGGGCATTACATGTTGGACGATCGCCCTGTACTGTTAGAGGTAATCCCATTATTTTAAATATATATCAGATTTAAACTCTTCTATTTGTCCTGTAGACGTTATTAAGAATTTTGGATTAGGAATGTATGTTTTAAATACTAAATTTAATGTTTTTTTTAAAATTCGATCTTGCTTGTCAGCAGCAGTTAAAGATCCCACATCTTCTTCTGAAATTAAATCAATTTTAGCTATAGTAGAAAACTTAGTTGGTAAAGACATTTCTGGATTAAATTTTAATCTAATTTGTTCTAAAATTTGATCTAAGTCTGATCTGTACTTACTCCAAATATTTAATTGGTAATTAATATTTATTGCTCTGGGGGATAAACTTAAAAGTCTAAATGCTCTGTTTTTTTCTTCATCAAAATACTTTTCATGAACAAGAATACTTTCATATCTTCTTCTTTTATCATCATTATCAGAAGTAGTTTGTCCTATTGATATTATAGGTAATATTATATTGTTTTCTTGTTTTAATTTAGCTACTGTTCTTTCTGCATTTCCATAAATACATTTTACATCTTTTACTTGATCATCATCATCAAAATAAACAATATCATTAAATGAAGCTATTAAAGATCTTAAAGATTCTTTGTAAACAAAAGAAATATTTGTTTTAGCTTGAGTCATTTTAAATATTTTTTTTCTTATTTCAACTTCTCTAGTACTGTAGTATCTACTTTTTGAAGTAAAAGAAGAGACATCGCTTGTAGTTGAATATTCGTTTATTTGGTATTGATTAGAATTCATCTTGATCACCTCCAGAGTAACCACCTAAATCTTCGCTAGTATTAAGTAGTGGTGTATCTTGAATTTCGTTTGTATCTCGAAGAAGTTTCGCTGAACATACTAAGTGATACACTCCGTAAGATTCAAAACTATCTTCAACTACTTCAAAAATCTCATATTTTTGGTTTTGAAATACAGGTTTTATTACGTCCCCAGGAATAACACTTCGTCCTAATTTAGTCTCAATGTAGCTTTTATTAAATGTGAAAAGTTGGTCATTAGTTAATTCAATACCAAACTGAGTTAATTCTTCACTCATAGCTACTGGATCGTAATGTCCGTGGACGACTATAGGATCTTTAGCTATAGGTTTATTTCTAGACTCCATATATACTGGATCGTATTCTTCGGTTTGATGATATTTATAAAAATAAAATTTAGATCCAGACAATCTAATTAATTCATCATCTACAAGATTAAATAAGTTTATATCAGGATTTTCCTGATCAAACATATTTAATAAACTGTCTTCTATATCAACATCAGGTAGTTTTGGAAGATTTGTTGTTATCTTGTAGTTTTTATTTTTCATAATTAAAACATTGTGAACACTGGTGGTTCTTCAATTTCTAATAGAAGCTCCTCTTTAAGCTTTTCTTTTTCTTGTTCACTTTGTTGAATTAAATCTTTACCGTTTAAGGAAGCGCCTCCCCCTGGAGATGGAAGAGAAGAGTACTTTCCTCTTATCTCACCTAAGATACTTTTTGCTACTGCTAAAGCGTATCTTTGAATCCAGTTTTTGTAGTAAGGATGCATAGTCCCAGAATCTAAACCTCTATAAATTAAAATAACCCTTTCATTAAAAACTGGAGTAGGGTATAATTGAAGCATGTTTCCATTAATTAAATCCCAAGAACCTTCCTGACTAAGTATTTTACGCATAGTTTCTAAATGTGTTTGAAGTAAATAAAAATCAGAAACTTGAAAATTACTAAAAACAAAATTATCTTGAAAATATTTTATAAAGAAATCAAACTCCAAGCTTCCAGCCATATTCTGAATACTTAATAATGACTTTTTATAAACACAATAAGTTAAATTATTTGCTATGTGTGTAGGAAGCATATAAGTATTAACTCCAGCCGAACATTCAAATGTAGCTATTTGTGTTGCCCAAAAAGGGGCGTGATAATCTATTTGAGTCAATGCTTCATCTATGGCAGTTTTTATTTGAAAATCAGTAAGCTCAACACGAACTACTGGATACCCAAGTCTAGATAAAATATAATCTTTTATAGATTCTTCATAAAATGTAAATTCAATAGAATCAGAAAAAGTAGAATTATTTAACTTAGACCCATCTATAGCAGTTGAGTAGATATCCGTATCTCCTAGATTTCTACCTCCATAAGTTCCAAACGTATCTCCGTATCCTAATAGTTTAGGATCAACTCTGGGTGCTGCTGCTGCCATCTAAAAATACCTCTTTTGTTTTTGGTCTTCCTATCTTTTTTTTAGGCTTTTCTGGTTTATTTATTACTTCTAAAAATCTAGATTCTATAAAATTTTTAGATTCAAAAAATTCTCCAGGTCGAATCTCTATAACTTCTCCATCTATATATAGAAGCATATTCCATCGACACCTGCTTTTATATTTATACATAAAAAACCCCCATAAACTATTTAGGTAAGAAAGGAGGGTCAGAGGAGTAAAAAAAACCTCTGACCCTCCTATTAATTAGTACTAATTATCTCAGCTTACTGTTGAACCATTTATTGCTGTGTTACGAGCAAATGGTGAGAATAAGTAGTTAGCAGTAGGACCAATAATACGAATGATTCTGTAGAATCGGTTCATGGGCTCAATCTGGACCTTACCGTAGCGGGTAAGGATACCCTTCCTGGGCTGGAAGGACTCAGGATCCGTAATAGTTGGAAGCTGCTGGAGTGGAATGTATGGGGCGTAGATGTAACCAGCGTCCATAGCGTTCGCACCCTTGTAACCAACCATAATTTCGTCAGTTGGGTACATTGGGTCAACATATAGATCGTAGCGACCCATAAACTTACCCTTGTACTCAATTGAGTTACCACCGATATTAGTTGGACCATCAGCTGGCTGAACTCCGCCCTCTAGTTTTGCAGCACTTTCTAGTAGTGAAGCAACTAGTGGTGAAGTTAACAACCAGTTACCTGGACCTCGCATAGTTGTGCGGTAAATGTCTTGAGAAGCAAGATTAATGATTGCTAGTAAGTTAGCGTATACTTCGCCAACATGACGGGGGTATAGAGCTAGGCTTGACTGGCTAAAATCAATAACAAAAACATTTGATCCTGAGTTTGCAGAACCTATTTCTGTACCACCACCAACAAAGTCGTAGGTGAACTGAGCAGGAACGAAAGTAGTGGGGGTCGCGGCGTTAGTTGCGCCTCCGAGTCCAGGGAAAGAGGTTCCATCACTACCTAAGCTAACGTAGTTGTTATCCATTAGGTTTTGGTTAACGCCACCTTTGTTTTGACCACGGAAACCGTAAGCGATCATACGAAGATCTTCAACTAGTTCACGATCAATCTCTAACTGAAGTTCTTTTGATAGTAGATCGGTAAGTTCGCGCTCTAAATCCAAGTTATGGTAAGCCTTGAGGTCTTGTGAAGCCTCTAAGGTCCATAGAGCACGCATCTTACGGGTGTTGGCAACAACAGCTTCCTGCTCAACGTGGAAGGTCATTTCTGGAATACCAGTTCCAGTCAAACGCTCACCCGCTGATAAGTTGTAGCCCATTACCGCGCTTATGTTAGGCCAAGCAGCAATCTGACCACCGAAAGTACCTGAAGGAGCACCAGCACCTAAAATTTCTGTACCCGAACCAGCAAGGACGTTAGATACGTCAAAGCCGCTTTGAGCTGCATCACCATCAAGACCTGTTCCTGTATTGGGGGTGAAAGTTCCACCATTGTTATCACCGCCGCCTGTGGCTTCTGAACCAATGGCAGAAGCGGTGAGACCTCTGTAGGTTAGGTTAAACTTGCTGTAGACTGTCTGAACATTATCTGCACTTCCACCGCCTTGCTTGGCACGGCTGTTGCCTAGGTAGAAAACCTGTGATACAGGGCCTTGCATGGGCTGAACGCCTACAATGCTGTTTGCGATTAGTTGTGGGTAGACCCGACGAACTAGTGGGAATGCAAACTTTTGGAAAGTACCAAGCTGACCAGTAGTGGTGGCTGCTGCGGTAATATCCTCATTTAATCTTTCTTGAATAATTGATCTAGCTTGGTTCTCAAGAAGTTGAGCTGTAGTCCGACGAGTATAATCACTGTCGATGCCCTCTAGGACTGGCCCCCACTTCTGGACAAGCGAATCGTCTGTACGATGCATCATTTCCATGTTAATAAAATCCTTTTTTTATCTTTGGGAGAAGGGCATGAACTTCATGACCTCATCTGTTAAGAACTCATTTTTTCTGTTGTAAGTTCTTTCCTCATTAATCTCTTCATCTGCTTTTGAGATTACTACAGCTTGCTCTGAAGAAGAGAACGCTTCATCAATTGAAGCTTGTAAATTCTCAACCTCTTCGAGAAGTTGTATTTTTTCGCTAGTAGTTTCTTCTAGTAAATTCTCAGTCTTAGAAACTTTACTGTGAAGAACCTTAATAGTGTTTTGAAGTTTTTCATTTTCTAAAACAAGTGAGTTAACCTGCTCACTTAAAACATCAAACTCCTCTTGAAGTTCAACATTTTGATTTGTCATTTCAGATAATGCATTTTCTTCATCAACATTATTAAGTTCTAAAGCCATCAAAGTTCTTACTGATTCAAATAAGCGAGCGTTGCGAAAAATTTCATTCTCTTCACTCAACTCAGTAAGAGCTTGTTCTTTTATTTGATCAATTTTTGTTCTTAAAAAAGCATTTACTTTAGCTTCTAAAATATCAATCTTTTCTGAAACTTGATCAGTTATTGTAGAATCTACTAATTTAAAAATAGCTTCAACAGTAGATTCATCAAGTCCTTCAGGAAGAATATCTGCAATATTGCTTAGTTTGTTCATGAATTAAGTCTCCTAGATTCAACTATATGTATAATTACACTTAAAAAAAATTACTTTTTTTTAGAAAATGTATGTGATCAAAGGCGTTGTGAAGGGTGTCGTCGTTTTGCCCTTTCGCGTTCTTTGGCAGCTTTGTTCTGGTTACGAGTATACTGATCATTGTAACCAGCCTTTCTGGACTCACCACTATTTCCTGGTTCTCCTAAGTTTACTCCTCTGGGAGAACCTTTCATAGGAGCATCTGCACCTTCAATAAGACCAAAAGCTTCAGCTAGGTGAAGACCAAGCTGGCGATAGACTCTGTGACTAAGCTCAAGGGCTTGTTTAGGTGTAAGGTTTACTTTCTTGCCTGTCTTGCGCTCGCGTCTTGCGATTGCTTTTTGCATGTCTTCTTTATCGCTTCTACCAAGACCCGCACCGAACTGACCCTCAGCGCCTTTCTTAGCGCGAGCAGATACATCAGCGGTGGCTTTCTTTAGTTCAGCTTGCCCAAGAGCTTTGCGCTGATACTTTTCTTCGTCACTGATTCCTGGCTTCTTGGCCTGAGGCTTAGGCTTTTGCCCAGATGCAGCGGCTAGACGAGCATCACGATCAGCTTTTTTTCTATCTGCAATATTCTTCTCAGACTGTTTTCTCGAATAGGCTCGCCGTGCAGCACCTGTTCCAGCATCTTTTACGGCCTTTGAAAGTCTCTCTGCACCACTAATTATTTTGCCAGGAGCGGCGGCTACGGCCCCAGCAGCCTTACCAGCAAGATCAGCGGCCA
>Ga0208795_1000888_pt1 | contig 14218 bp, 21 predicted proteins | sample CB_VirMetaG_6_FD_184541 | JGI IMG/M metagenome (GOLD analysis project Ga0208795, IMG submission 184541) | Freshwater to marine saline gradient viral communities from Chesapeake Bay - CB_1508_2 Viral MetaG (SPAdes) (version 4) | ecosystem: Environmental > Aquatic > Marine > Coastal | place: USA... | reverse complement strand
GTTATCGTTTATAGTTATGTAAATTTTCTCTGCTTTAGTAGCCTTCTTTAATTCCCTCATTAGAGCATCGTAAGCAATCTTACTATTAGATACCCAATCTACTGCGTTAGCACTACCTACTATTAAACAGCCTTCTGTATCTTCTGCTTTATTACCTGAATGTATTCTTATCCCAGCAAATCCTTTTACGTTGAGCAGTAGTGGCATTTGTTTCTGGAATCTATTACTGAAGCTTATAATAACTTCGTACTTACCTGAAGGTATTGCAGTCTTGCCATATACTTTCTCTTCTCCTGCGTCATCTAAGTCACCATCTTTGTTCTTATCTCTTACAACATCTTCTAAGACATCGCAAAGTTTCTTACCGTTTACTAATAGATCACCTATAGTGCTTTTAGTAGTGTATTTCTTTCTGTTTAGCGTTAAATTCATAAACTTATTTGTTTACTTTATTAGAATCGTTTAATACTTCTTTTAAGTGTTGAATAGATAGGATATGAGCCAACATTTGACTTGTAAACCCTACTTGAACATCTTCATTCTTAGAAGCATTGTGTTTTTGTTCTCTAATGTTCTGAACTTCTTTTACTAAAATCTCAATAGCATTCTTAATGCCATTTTTTGTTTTGTTGTCAAAAACAACAAGTGGTTTAACATCCATCATAATTTGCTAGTTTTTCTAATTTATCTGTTAGTTTATAACAATTTTCATTTACTAAGTGCTGTTTACCTGAGTTCATAGTTACCATACTCCAATTACCACTACCTATTGATTCAATTTGAGTAACGTAATTAGGGTTAATAGAAACCTCATCATTTAAGCTGTTTTTTGTTTTATAGAATTGTAACATGGTGCAATATACCACTACATTTCGGATTACCAAAATAAAAATGTAATTTTGATTAATTTATAACGATTCTAAATAAGAAAATGACGATTAATCAGAATACAAAGTATATTTTAGCTCATCCTCAGACGAAAGAAGCTATTGAAGAATATAATAAAGGCAATACTTTCGCATTAGAGCAATTACTATTTGAAATACAGTTTCATGTGTTTGATAAGACAGCATTGCTCTGCTCTAAGGTATATGGGCTTAACAAGTGGAATAATAGCGGAGTAATTAAAGACTTTATTAGAACTTGTGAGCCACCTACTAATTTATCTATCTGTTTAACAATACCTACCATCAAAAAGTAATTTTGTTAATGTTTATCTTTGTATGTAAACTTAAATTAAGATGGCAAAAGTAAATAAAGATCAATCAAATAAAGTAAAAGGTATTATATCTGCTCCAGATAGATTTACAGCAGTTACTGGTATGCAACAAGCTAAAGCATCAGGTTCTAAAGGTGTTAGTAAGCCTATTGCTACTATTAAAAGAACAGTAGCTAAGGTTAAAGAGCCTATGGGTGTTAAGAAAACTATGGTATCTACTGTAGCTAAGATTAAAAAACCTAGTGGAATGGATATGAATATGCTAAAAGAGGTTATTGTTAAGGGTAGAGCTCTTAATAGGGATTCAGCTACTATTGATGGTCAAAAAGTAGCTCTTACAGATGCTGAAAAAGCCAGAGCTAAAGTTTCTTATGCAGGTAATACATTAAAAGGATCATTAGCCCTTAAAAACCCTAAAGAAAGAGTTAAAGCTGTTACTTCAGAGTTTGCTGGAGAAAGAAGTGGAGATAGTGGTAGCCCTTTAAGTGCAATAAAATCAGAACTCAAGAAAATGGGTAAATTAAAATAATATATTTTTCATAATAATTTAAAGCTCACTTTAAAACGGTGGGCTTTTTTTATTTATTTTTGTATTTAAATTTAAAAACTTAATAACAATGGCTAAGACAAAAATTGACCCTAAAAACCTAGTTAAAGTAGGTAGATTAAAGCAAGTAGCAGATAGTCTATCTAGTTCTGCTAATTATAAAAAAGCTGCTTTAAAACAAATGATTCCTACTTTTGGATATGATGATGATAAAGTTCAAGAATTACTTAAAACAGGACAATCTGATCGTAATTCAGCTAGTAAGTATAATAAGATGATTGACAAAGCTAAAAAGAAATAACAATGGCAAAAGTTCAAGCTGATATAAAGGGTTTAACTAAGTCAAAGGTGTCAAGACCCGGTGTTCATTCGAAGAAAGGCACTAGTAAGCTTAAAACATCTAAGAACTATAAGAAGAAGTATAACTCACAAGGATAATATATGGAAAAGAACGGACTTTGGAAAAACATTAGGGAGAAAGCTAAAGAAAACAAAATGACTGGAGCTAAACCTAAGAAACCTACTGCTGCAATGTTAAAGCAGGAGATGAAGATTAAGGCAACTAAGAAGAAGTAATGATAATTTACGAACCTAATAATAGGTTAGATGTAAAGACTCCTAAAGGTGATGGTATTGTGTGGTATTTGATAGATTATGGACACGAATCTAATACTATATATACCATCATCATTAACGAAACTGGAGAGTTATGGCAATTTAGCCATCTTGATATAATAGTAAAACCAAATATAACGTTTAGAAGATATGGCAAATAAAAGCGTATCTCTTTCTATAGGTAGAGGAGAGAAGTCAAAGAGTGGTGGTCTTACTGCTAAAGGAAGAGCAAAATATAACTCTGCTACAGGATCAAATTTAAAAGCCCCTGTTACTGCTAAAAATGTGAAAGCAGGTAGTAAGGATGCTAAGAGAAAAGCTTCTTTTTGTGCCAGAATGGGATCTGTAAAAGGACCTGCTAAGAAGCCTAATGGTGAGCCTACAAGGAAGACTCTTGCTTTGAAACGTTGGAATTGCGGTAGTTAGTTGCTTCTATCTTTCTTAAAGTATTATACATCCTGTTATCCCTGCAATAAGGACATTTTCCATTACACCTACAAGTTTTATCGAATGCTTTTGACTTAGTATATGGGTTCTTTTTATAACTTCTACTCATATATATATTACCTTATCCTTGCTATTACTACATACCTCATCTTATATCCCTCGATGAGAGATAGCCACAATGCTAGGCTTCTTCTCTTCATTGGATTCACTCTTAGTAATCTTCTACTTTTACATAGATACTTTTAAAGAGCTACAGTTTCTTAGTTTACTACCCATTATCCCTCCCAGTTACGCTTTGTTGCAATCCGCTTAATGTAACCTTCTTTTTCGAATGGCGGTCTGTATTTGTACCCTTTCGAGCATCGAGGTCGCTAGTTGTGGATGATGACACAGTCGCTAGCACTTTAGTTATACAGCCTATAAATCTAATGGTTGTTTTTGGTTAAGGGCTTAGTATTCCCAAGATGTTCAACAACTACATACAACACCTTAAATAAAAATAGCCTTCAAAATATCGGAAGTACACATTCCTTTATTCATCGGGCTATCAAAATGTCTTTGATAAAAGTTGTTTCACTTACCACAATAGACTGTGTACATCCGTTTTGCGATATACAAATATACATATAATAATTGATATATTCTAATAAACACTAAATAAATACAATAACATTTGCATCATAATTTTAATTAAACTATATTTGAATATAAATTAAAAATAAATAACATTTCGTATCTTGAATAAGTATCTAGACCTAAGCTTAAATAAAATTACTGGACAATCATCTTTCCAAACCAGTATTATGAATAGCGCTTTGGTTACACCTGATAATTACTTTGGAATGGAAGAGTGGTATATCCCAATTATTGAATGTCCAAAATGTAAACATAAAGTACCAGCAAAAAATTCAAATTATTGTAGTGGTTGTGGTATAAAATTGAAACTTTCAACAACAGTTCAACAGTATGTAGATAAGTCTTGGTAATATTACGCATAACATAAAAATTATAGAAAGGTATGATTCAAATAAATACAATAACATTTGCATATATGAAATATAAGTCTTAAATTAGCATTATATTAATTAATAAAAAGCAAAATGAGCGAATTAAAAGCAACAGGAAAGATTACCGAAGTGAGTAATGTAAAAGAAGGCGTATCAAAAACAGGTAAAGGATGGAAGTCCCTATCTTTTGTGATTAACAATGGATCAGAATATAATAGTGAGGCTGAGTTCACACTATTTGGAGCTGACAAAGTGGATAACTTCACTAAATACAATAAAGTAGGTGACAATGTTGATGTAACATTCAATATTAACCTAAGAAGAACTGCTGATGGCAAGAAGTTTCAAAACTTAGATGCTTGGAAAGTATTTAAGGCAGTAGCTGAAGGTGTAGATAGAGAATTAGTAGAAGATGGGAATTCGTTGCCCTTTTAATAAATTTTAAAGTTAGTTGTTTTCATATATATATCATGTTTAGTTTAATTAGGGTTGTTGTTTGTGATTTAATCATATCAACAGCCCTTTTTTACCTTAAATACAAAAAAAAACTTAAATGGCAATCAAGAAAAGTGTAAAAGCAAGAATTAAAAAGGATAGAGAGAATCAAGTTAAACACGTTAATTCAATAGTAAGACAAGCGTTAATGAACTATGATTTCTTAAGTACTTTAATTACGGAAGGAAATTCAGAAGAAACTTACCATAAGATAATGGATTTCAGAGAAGCTGTTGAGTCTATGGTAAATGACTTTAAAGAAGAAGACAATAAAAAAGGGGAAGCTTAGCAGCAACCCCTTATTAGTTTAATTAGTGTTATCTTAAGTGTTATGCAGAAGCAGCACCTAGGATAGCAGAAACTGCATTACTAACAAAAACATCACCGTTTTGTAATTGATTCCCAGCATTGTAAGAATAATTGATAACAGTTTCAATTCCATTAATATTAAAAGCACCACCAGAAGGAGAAGCTTTAACGCCAATGATTCTGTCTACGTTAATTAAACGTTGAGCAGATGCAGCCAATACACCCTCTAATGGAGTGATATAAGCATTTACAGAAATAAGTTTAGCCATTTTAGGTTAAATTTTAGTTTTTAAATGAATAAATAAATGAGTAACACAAAGATATAAAGAATATGAATCACATTTTAACCATATCACCTTACGCTGGAGATGGCACAAGTTTCTATAGAGCTGCTGGTGTAATACCATTTTTAAAGAAAGAATATAACGACATAACTATAACTGATTTATCTCATAGAAATGATTTAGACTGGAACGATTATGTAGGATATAATGTAGTTATACTTCAAAGACCATTTAATGATCAACATCTTAAAACAATAACTTTATTAAAAAAGCTAAACACTAAAGTAATTATTGATTATGATGATGATTTATTAAATTTAGATTCTCATAATCCTTATTTTGCTGGATATACTAGAAGCAAAGATAACATAGAAGCTATTTGTAGTCTAGCAGATGAGATATGGGTATCTACAGAATCATTAATGAAAACTTTTTCAGTTTATAATGAAAATATTACTATAATACCTAATGCACATAACGATTACTTATTCCCTATAAAAGAAAAAAGGAAGTTTAACATAAATACCAAAAAAGTATCATACAGAGGAGGGAAGACTCATGAGTTAGATGTGTATAACCATTTTGAAGAGTGGTTAAGCATAATTAACGATAACCAAGACTTTGAATTTTCATTCTTAGGAGCAAGGTTTCCATATTTAGAAACTAAGTGTGGTGATAACTACTTAATAGTAGAAGGATTGCATATAATGGAGTATTTCAATTACTTCTTTAACCTAAGCCCTAACATATTCATATACCCTTTAGAGGACACTAAGTTTAATCAAGGTAAAAGCAATATAAGTTGGATTGAAGCAACTTATGCAGGAGCAGTAGTGTTAGCTCCTAATAATATAAATGAGTTCTTAGGTAAGCCCGGAATGCTTAATTTTAATGAGAAGTTTATAGATATGTTTAATAGAATAAAAACAGATTATAAAGTATTAGAAATATTAAATGAATTATCATGGACTTATATACAAAATAATCTATTATTATCACAAGTAAATCAACTTAGATACAACTCAATACTAGATGTTCAAAAACGTAAGTAAAAAGTATATATCTTTGCATATATAAAAAAAAATGACATTAAATACTAAGAAAATATTATCATCTACGAAGACAAAAGTATCTGCTTTGTTTACTATTAGGTTGAAAAACATACAGAGATACAAGCTTGAGATAGTAGCAAAAGATAGAGGAAGAAAGATTTCTGAGCACATACATTGGTTAATGAATCAATCAATAACTAATTTTGAATCAAGATATGGTGAAATAGAAGTAACAAAGGAGGACATTAGTGAATAGTTTAGGAGAATACTTAATTGTAAAGTACGAGATGGGACACATGAGAAATGTTTCATTGGGCGGTATCATGATTGAGATATCAAGAGAGTGCAATACAGACTTAAAAGATGGTAATCCACAGAAGTGTGTGATAATTGCAGTAGCTAAAGATGAGAAGTGGTTAAAACCGGGAGATATAGTTTGGACTCATTACTTAGGAAGCGATCCTTCTAATGCGTTTAAAGATGGAGATGAGAATTATCATAAAATAGTTAGAAGTAATGTTTTCTTTAAAGTGAACGATGATGAATCATTGGAGATGAATGATAATGTATATTTAGCTCAACAAATAATAGAAGAAGCAGAAAAAACAGCAAGTGGTATCTATACTTCATCAACAGGAGATAAGCCTAAAGCATTAGTATTAGACATCACTCATAAACCCTCAAATAGAGATGAGATAAGTGTAGGAGATAGAATATTTACTCAAGATGACTTTCAGTACATTGTCAACTACAATGGAAACAAGATGGTTAAGATTGAGTATAATTTCATAGCTGGTATTTATGGCTAAGAAAGTTTTACCTAAGTCAATTGATGATATAGAATATATACCATTTGTTGGCAGGGATATAGATTTAAATACAAAAGGAAAACCATCAACATATCTTAGGAATGTTATAATCCCATATTATAGGAAGGTAATAAGAGGATTAGAAACTGAGATAATAGATTTAAGGAAGTCAAAGAAGGAATTGCTTGCAAGGAAGAACAGGCAAATCCAAGCAAGAAGGTGGCTAAAATACAAAAGCAATCAAAGAAGGTTTGCAGTACAGCAGAGGAAAGTAAGGGAACAGTCTGTAGAAGTAGCTGCAAAAAAGGTAAGGAAGTCAGCATTAGAAAAGGGGGACTTATTGTCTACCCTTTATTTCCTACCTACAATGATGAAGATAGCTAAGGATAGTAATCTAAAGTTTAATGATTTTATGTACATCGTGTACACTTCAAACTTTAAATACCTATCAATAGCTGATTACAAAGATTTCTTTAAAGAAACATTTAGTATGACAAGTTTAAATGCTTGTAAAAATGCAGAATACATTGATGTGTTAAAAACATCTATAAACCAATACTATCTATCGTACAAAGGAAAGAATGTAATGAAGCAAGTTAAAATTGAATCAGAAAAACTAAAATTACAGAATGACTAAGCCAGATTTAAAGGGATTAAAAAGCGAACAGTTACAATATGTAACCAGTTTAGAAACTGAGCTACTAACATTCAAGAATGATGGAGCTAAAAGATTGTTATTCCAATTATCAGGTATAGCAGGTGACTTTGCTGATGACATTAGTAATATAAGGAGTGGTCTTCAAGGAACTTATATCAATGATGATAAGGATGATAAGATGATTGATAAAGTGATGAAGCTAGTAGATAAGATGGATAAGTTTAAACTACTTGCACAGCTCACCGCAGATGTAGTAGAAGAAGAAGCAACTAAACCTAAGAAGATAGTAAAAAGACCTGAGGATTTAATAAGAGGGATATAGATGGCGATTGATAAAGACTTAATAGAAGAAGCATTAGATAAATTTGAAAGGAAGCGTATGTGTGGAGAGATTCAAGTAGAATTACCACAACCGCCCCTATTCAGACAGATAGACAACTACGATAAGCCTAAAGAGAAGCAAAAGTTCTATTACATAGAGCAGGATAAGTATTACGATGACTTAGATGACGAAGCTCAAGGTGAAATTGCAGTAAGGGAATACAATAGAATTAAGAATGGTTATTTCTTTTTCAACTACGGTAATTTAGAATATGTTACAGGATACCACTACGCATTCTTAAACTACATGATAATTGATGGTGAGCAACCATTATTTACAGATTCTCAAAGAGATTTCTTCTACGCATGGGATGCAGCAGAGAAAGACCCTAATTGTTTTGGGTTATGCTTAACTACACCTAGACGATGGGGAAAGGGAGAAGTATCTATTATAATTGCATACCTAAGAACTATATTGAATCAGTTCTCACATTGCGGAATACAATCTAAAACATTAGACGATGCTAAAGGATTATACTCTAAGTTAGTCCAAAGATGGCAAAGGATGCCAACATTCCTAAAACCTATTGATGAAGGTGAATCTAATCCTAAGTCATCGTTAAGGTTCTTCGAGCCTTCAAAAAGAAGTACTAAAACACAAAAGAAAGAATACTCAGTAGCACTCAATTCATGGATTGATTTCGCTGCGACAATTAAAACTGCATATGATGGTCAAAAACTTAAAACATATATATTTGATGAAGCAGCGAAAGCTGAAAACGTGGATGTGGAAGAATGCTGGAACGTTGTACGCTTTTGCCTCCTCAATGGGTCTAGGATTATAGGTAAAGCTCTCCTTACTACAACCGTAGAAGATGGTGACTCATTTACTGCATCAGTACAATATAAGAACATCTGGGATAAATCAGATCCTTCACATAAATTAGAAAGCAATAAAACCCAAAGCGGACTATGGAGGTATTTCAATCCTGCTAACATGGGCTACTACGGTGAAGACGATATTACAGGAATATCATTTATAGATGACTACGGATACTCAAGAAGAGAATTAGCTACAGGCTATATCTTAAGGAATAGAGTAGGATTAGACGATAGACAATTAGCATCAGAGAAACGTAAGCTACCATTAACCGTAGAAGAAGCATTTCAGACAGATGCAAGTTTATGCCACTTTAACTCCATTAACTTAAGCGACCAGCTCACCTACTTAAAAGAGTACGCACCAAAAGGATTAGTAAATAGAGTAACATTCTACAGAAAGCCAGATGGAAAGGTAACATGGAGAAATGATATCAAAGGAAAGTTCCAAATGTGTTGGGATTTTAAAAATGAAACAGAGTCAAATAAGTTCATCATCGAGAATGGGGTAAAGAAGCCTTCTAACACAACTTCGTTTGCAATTGGTATAGATCCATTCGCTTCTACTATTATTACAGGAGAACAAGGCTCTAACGGTGTAGCGTATGTATATAGAAAGCATGACACAGACGACCCTGAAGATAGTGGTTTAGTAGTATGTAGATATGCAGATAGACCTCCGTTAAAGTCTATATTTCATGATCAGATAATAATGATGTGTGAGTATTATGGATGTAAGGCTAACTATGAAAGTGATGTTGATGATTACTACGAGTACTTTGTAAATGCAGGGTATAAGAACTTTGTAATGTGGCGACCTAAATCAACCATAGACCCTAATAGGAAAAATAAAAAGGTTAAGTACGGTACACCATCTAAAGACCCATTTGCTCTCCAGAAACATTTTGATACAATATTTGATTATGTTGAATTACATTGTGGTAAGATTTACTTTATAGAGTTGATTGAAGATTTAATTGCGTATAAGCATATAAAAAGAACTAAGTACGATGATACTGTAGCATTTGGTATGAGCTTATTAGCAGGTACAGAGAATGTAAAAGCAGAAGATAAGACTACTAAGTTAGTATTTATGAAGTATGCACAACCAATACCGGGTATGGCAGGTCGTTAAAAAACAAAGTATTAAAATGGTTAATTTTGTAACAAGAATTCATAGATATAAAAGACATTAATGGCAAACGAATCATACTACGGGTTTCCAAATCCGCTTTCCCCAGATATCGATAAAAATTCAGAAGCGTATGGATTAAAAATAATGCAAATTGCTTATAGTCAATGGCTGAATGGGTATGGTGGTGTTTCTCAAAAACAAAGACAAGTAAGATTTGATTATAATAGGTCATACGCTACAGGTCAACAACCTATGCAGGAGTTTTTGGATTATTTAGATATTAACGGACAACAACCATATTCTAACTTAGACTTCACTCCGCTTCCTATAGCTATACCTATAATTGCAAGGATAAAAGATAGATTTAATCAACGTATCGAAAAGATTAAGTGTAATGCTGTAGACCCTATTAGTGTATCTAAAAAGAATAAAGAGAAGTTAGAATCTCAGTTCAGAATGGAATACAAAGACAAAATTGCTCAATTGCAACAAGAGTCAGGTATTCAATTAGAAGACCCTAATGCTTTCACTCCAGAAGATAATGATGAGAATGAAGTGTATTACGGATTCAACTATAAGCAACGTGAAGAGGTAATGATGGAGCAGGGCATTGATTTAATTATGTACGACAATGATTGGGCAGAAGTTAAAGATGCAATGCTAGATGATTTAATCACATTTGGTTTATCAGGAACTAAGACATACATAGATGCTAACGGTAGAATTAGAATAAGAAAAGTAAATGCTTATAACCTTATTGTATCATATAGTGAGCGTAATGACTTTAAAGACATTGAATGGATTGGTGAGATAGTTTACACCCCAATTGCTGATGTTAGATTAATGTACCCTGATAAGTATAGTGAAGAAGAACTATTCAATTTAGCTAAAAATTCATCAAGTAAATATGGAAACCCTGCATCATGGGCATTCACATGGAACTACCAATATGCTAATGCATTTGCAAGACCTTACGATTCATTTAGAGTTCCGGTACTTAATATCTCTTTTAAGACTTTATATAATTTAAAGTACGAAAAGAATGAAGATAGATTTGGTAAAACAAGATTAGATAAAACAAATAAGACTAAAGAAGGTAAGGAATATGTAAGTTCTAAGCCTTTCTATGTAGAGTACCAAGGAGCATGGATTTGTGATACAAATAAAATGTTGAAATGGGAAGTAGCTAATAATCAACTTAAATCTCAATCTGATTTACAGGATGTATTAATGCCTTACTGCTTATATATGTACAACAATAATAGGATGACAAACAAGCCTATTATAGAAACAATGATACCATCTATTAAGCAGATGCAGTTAGCTCACCTTCAGATGCAGAAGATAATAGCACAAGCTGCACCAGATGGTTATACAGTAGATATTGCAGGATTAGCTGATGTTGACTTAGGAAACGGTAAAGGAGCATTACAACCAATAGAATTAATTAGAATATATAAGCAAACGGGTGTTATTTTCTACAAAGGGCAAGTAGATGACATGGAAGGAAACACAAGACCTCCTATCACTCCTTTAAATGTACCTTTTACAGCTAAGTTAAATGCTTTTATTGAACTATATAACTTTGAATTAGCTAAGTTAGAAAGAATGATTGGTTCTAACTCATTAGACCAAGGAGCTATATCTAACCAAGCAGTAGGAGCAAAAGTGTTAGATTCAGCTAGGCAAATCGGTGAAAGTTCGATTAACTACATATATAATGGCTACTTAAATATATATGAAAGAACTGCAAGGTTAGCTCAAATGAGATTGTGGGATATTTTAGTATTTGGTAAAGCAGGATACGAAGGATATAAATATGCTTTAGGAACTGACAGAGTTGAATACATTAAGTTGCAAGCTGAGGATGGTTTTGAAACTACTAACTTTGATGTTAAGATAGAAGCTACAATTGACGCAGGAGAAAGACAACAGTTAGAGAATAATATCCAACAAGCGTTAGCTCAACAAAGTATTGAACTAGAAGATGCTATTCAAATTAGGTTGTTAAATAATCCTAAAGCAGCTAATTACTATTTAGTATCTGCACAGAAGAAACGCAGGAAGCTAAGAATGGAAGAAGCTCAACAGAATAGTCAAATGCAAATGCAACAAGCAGTACAAGCAGCACAAGCTAAATCTCAAGGTGAAATGCAATTAGAACAAGCTAAGGCTCAATTTAAATTGCAACAATACGAAGAGGAGTTAGAGAATGACAAGGAAAGAGAAACCCTTAAATACTTTAACATACTTAGAGTAGAAACCTTAAAGAAATTATTAGAACAAGGTAAGTCTATTGAAGAGATGCCATCGTTTATATTTGATGGTATTGATGGAGTAGTTCAAACTCAAAGACAGATTATAATGGAAGAGCTACAGGACCAACAGGAGCAAGCTCAACAAGAAGAGCAAGAAAAACAAATGCAACAAGCTCAACAACAAATGCAAATGCAACAACAACAACAAGGCGGTGGTGAAGCTCCAATGGAAGGTGGAGAAGAAATGCAACCAGAGGCTTAAAATACAATAGAATTAATAATTAATTTTGTAACACAAGGAAAGGAAGAAAAAATCATTATGGAAGTAAACAAGGTAAACTCTTGGGAAGATGTTATCTCTGATAATTACAATGCAGAGCCAATAGCAGAACAAGAACAACAAGTAACGGAAGAAACAATATCAACAGACGAAACGAAAGTAGAAACCGAAGTAGTTGAAGATATTGAATCTACAGAGCATATAGTTCAACAAGATTTCGTTGATACTAATACTCAACAACAAGAAGAAGTAGAAGAACCTACTCCTACCGAAGGGATGAATGAAGATGAGATGTTTGAATATCTCTCTTTAAAAAGAACAGACTACAATGAAATTAATGATGTAGATATTGTTGCAGGATTCATTTCATCTGAAAACCCTAACTGGGATACTGATGATGTTGAATTTGAATTAGAGCAAAAATATGGTTCTGCATTATTTGAGGAGAAAGTTAATTTAGAAGAAATTGACAAAGAGATTTATCCTGAAGAATACAAAGAAGCTTTATCTTGGAATAAAGATATAGATAGAGCACAGAAACTTTTAAAGAGAGATGCTTTAGATAGGCGTTCTGAATTAGAAGAATTAAAACAGAATATTCAATTACCAAAGTCAGATAGAAGTAATTCTGACAATAATAAGTCTTCAGTAGACGAAGCGGAGCAACAGAAAGGTCTTAGTGACGAGCAAGTACAGTATTTGCAGAAACAATGGCTAGAGTCTGTAGAACGTGATGTACCAACTGTTAACGAGTTCAAGTTCAAGTTAGGTGACGAGGAAGTTTCCTACAAAGTAACGGAAGACGAGCAGAAACAAATGGTGCAGAAAATGAAAGAATTTAATGCTGAAGATTATTTAGTCAAACGTGGATGGGTTAAAGCTGATGGAACAGCAGATGTCAAGAAGATTACCGAGGATGTGTATATTCTTGAAAACTCTGAAAAAATGTTCAAGTCAGGATGGACTCAAGCTAAAGAATCAGCTAAGATGGATATAATTGGTAGAGATATCAAGAACATCAGTCTTAATGATAACAATAGAACGTATGATGCAAAAGGTGGGAATGATCCTTATGGATTTGGTAATTATGTATTAGACTTATAATAAACAAAAATAATTTAACAATAAAATAAACTTAAAAAAAAATGGCAACTACTCCTAGTGCTTTTAGTTCGGCTTCTGCAACCAGATCCGGAACATTAATATCTGAATTGAACATTGTTGTGCCAAGAGCATACAAAGAGTTCATCGATAAATTCCAATTCGTTCCTTATGTAATGATGAACGAACTTGCTGGTAACACAATGGCTACCGACAACAAATTATTCTACCATTACGAATCAAAAGGTAGACAAATGTCTTTTGTTACTGCATCTGCAACTGGTGGGTCTGTTTCAAATGGTGCCGCTGCTACTTTCACATTATCTAGTGGTGATGTTTATGGTGGTGCTGCATACAAATCTTTACCATCAGTAGGTATGATTGTTTACAATGCTAGAACTGGTGTTGAATCTCGTGTAACCGCTATCACTAATCAAGGTGTTTCTGTTTCTCAAGTAGTAACAATTGTTCCTGTAATACTTGCAACTAATGCAACTGTTGCTATTGGTGATGAATTACAAGGTAGAGGTTTTAAATATGTAGGTGAAGCTTCTGATTACACAGCTACAACTGTACAAACTATTGACAAGTTCACTAACTATGCAACTCAAATTCGTATTGACTCTAAGTTTACAGATTTAAACTTAAGTGAAGCTATCGATTTTGAATATGATGGTCAGAGATACTACAAGTATAAGCAATTAGCTGATGACAACAAAAAATTCTTGTTACAAAAAGAATTGATGTTGATGGATTCTAACTTGACTGATAACTTAGGTTATAGTGAAACAGGTTCTGCTGG
>Ga0208795_1000887_pt1 | contig 14222 bp, 32 predicted proteins | sample CB_VirMetaG_6_FD_184541 | JGI IMG/M metagenome (GOLD analysis project Ga0208795, IMG submission 184541) | Freshwater to marine saline gradient viral communities from Chesapeake Bay - CB_1508_2 Viral MetaG (SPAdes) (version 4) | ecosystem: Environmental > Aquatic > Marine > Coastal | place: USA... | reverse complement strand
ACCATTTACGTCTAGCTTCTTTATTTCCGCCTTCAAGTCCTCGCATAAACTTGTCACCGACCACAACACACTGGTGCAGGTTGAGTGATTGTCTGTTAACGTCTCCTTTTGGTTCTCTAATCTCCAGCCACTCTTCAAAGTCGGGGTGATCAATATTGATGTTAACTGATGCAGCTCCTCGCCTGACAGATCCTTGATTAGTGGCAAGTATTGTTGAATCGTATATTTTGCAAAACGGCACCACTCCATCAGATGTTCCATTACCTGTAATTTTAGCTCCAGCAGGACGAATCATATTAATTCCGATACCAACTCCCCCGCCGTGTTTAGCTAGTAACATCATTTCTAAATTTTTACCTCCAATGTCTTGTACGCTATCCGCAACATCTATACCGAAACAACTGATAGGCAATCCCCTGTCTGTGCCGGTGTTAGATAACACTGGGGAAGCTAAACATAACCACCCCTTCCATATATAGTCAAAAAACTTTTCGGCTAATTCAGGCTTATATAAACGCTTAGCCACAGTATTAGCAACCCGCATATAAGCATCTTTTGGTGTTTCACCAATTAAAAGATAGCCACCAATAATGGTTTTTTTATAAACCTCAGTATCTCCCCAAACAGGATAATCCTCACCTTTAATCCAATTATTGTTCCAATTCATTATATTAAATTTCTAATTTTTTTTCATTATTTTTTTCAGTTGTTTTTTCTTTTAATTTTTCTAATGCTTTATCATAACCTGGCATTTGCTTTATAGCTTCAAGTGTGCCAAAAGATAAGGTTCTTAAATTTGTACTTTCTTGAATTAACTGTTGTATTACATTTGTCATTGCAGCTACTCTTTTTTCTAAGGCATCAAGCCTACTTTGTTTTTGTGTTTTCATTTCATTTTATTTATAATATTTTGTTGCATTTTTTCTAATTGGTCATTATAAACAGATATTGGTATTTTATAAGATTCATCTAGTTCATATAAATCTATAAGCATATGGCATACTTTTGTAGACTTCCAATAATATTCATATTGGCTTACATGCGGGTAAATTTTTTGAATTTGTTTATGCATATAATCGGATCTGCATATATCAGGTCTATTTTCAAATATAGCACATAAATTTTCATCAGTTAAATGTACACAAGCGCCATCCCCCCTATTTGGCATTCTACCATCAGAGCCCGCTGTTGCACAACAAGCGCCACAAGAAGAGCATTTAAATTCAAGCATTATATAAGTAAATTAAATAACCCAGGGTTACATTAATATTTACTATTACTAAATTCCATTGCTTAGCAACCCAAACTTGGGGTATAGCTAAAATACCACCTATTACATAAGTAATACCTCCAATAGTATTTGGCAATAAGTAAGGTGAAATCATTATAAAAGCAGCACCCATATATCCTAATCTATTAGATAATCTTTCAACAGCTGTTAATCTTCTATCTTGTACTAATAATCTCATAAAACGCTGTTTAAATCTGTATTCGCATTTTAAACATGTTTTTTTGTTTTCTCTAAACTTAGTTAAAGCTTTTTCTTTATTACATTTATTACATTTTCTCATTACCATATGTCATCAAAGTCTTCGCCTTCATTAGCTTTAGAATAATCTGTAGGACGAACAGCAAAAAAATCAGTGTGGGTATGCCCACCTGTAAGATGGTAAAACCAATCAAGTTTACTTGCGGATTCTGAATTAAATTTAAAGTGCTCCCCACGGTTGCTGTACCCGAGTTCTGTAAGTTTTTCATTAAGACGTTTTCTAATAAATTGCTTTAGATCAGAAGCTTTAATGCCTTCTATATCTCCAGCTTCAAACATTTTATCAATATAGTTTTCTTCAGCTTGTAGCATTGATTCTGCTGCTTTAACAACATCATCTTCACAATCATTTAATAAATTAGGGTCTTCTTCACACATATGCCTAAATAGCCTGCATCCCATTCTACTATGCAAAGATTCGTCTCTAACGCTCCACTTCATTTGCTGACCTATTCCTTTGAGCAGATTACGTAGTTGAAAGCTATAAAGCACAGCAAAAGCAGAATACAAACTAACTCCTTCTGCGAATGCACTAAATATTGCAAGGCTTGTTGCAATTCCAACGGGTTTATTTCCTTCATAACTAACTAAGTTATCAAACCTTTGCATTGTAGCTTCGTCTTGTAAAAAAGCATCAAAGTCTTCAAGGCCTAAGGTTTCATTTAAATAGCTGTACGCCACAGCATGAATTGTTTCCTGGCTCCCAAACATCATAGCCATTTGTTTTATCTCGTGTTTAGGAAACCAAGATACGACTTTCTGTGTCCAATAATCAGAGACCGCACATTCTGTTTGAGCAAACCCTAATAAAATATTACCTACTAAACTTTTTTCTTTACTATCTAATTTTTCATTCCAATCCTTAACATCGCCTGACATGGATATTTCAGTATGTAACCAAAATGCCTGCGCTTGCTTAAGCCATCCTTCAGTATAATACTCTGGATATTCAAAAGGCTTATATGCAATTCTAGGTGTAAATAATGACATTTATTTTTTGTTTAATTAAGTTTAATTTTTAAAAATTTCTAAAGCTACATCTACAAAGGGTAAATATAATACATATAAAATAGAATCTTCCTCTACGTATGTCCTAATTCCTAACAATATTCCAGGGTAAAGCCCTAAGCTTAATTCCCAACTAGCGCCCTTGGGCTCGATATTTTTTAACATAATTTTTGCTTGTTTTTAATTTAGAAGTTTTGCTTTTTGCATGTACTCCGGGTCTTTTTACTTTTGAGTCTCCTTTATAGTTGTTTGATATTATTTTTGCCATAGCATTTTATATTGTATTTATTATGTAATTCTTCTAGTTCTTTATATAATAACTTTCCTCTGGTTTCTATGCTCCATTTAATAAACTTATTAATGTGCCTCTCCGCATATTTATTCCTGGCTACTTTTTTTGCTTCTCGAGGATCAACTCTACTGTTCTGTCGCATTGAATTTGATTTTGAGGTTTATATATAGTGTAGTCAGGGAATTGTTCTGTAACTAATTTCTTAAATAGCTTCCATCTAATAGGAAAAGATTCATTAGCTCTACCTTTTGTTTCAATTATAAAATTATAACCAATAAAGTCTGGTGTATATTTAATAGGTAATATTCTTTTGCTACCTCTATTTATAAAATCACCTTTACCATTAGCTTGTCTTTCATATACTTCGTTTTCAAAATGAAAACCATTTATTAAAACAAATGTTTCTCCTTCATATTTACATTTAATGTTAGCTTTTTTTAAAGCCATATACATATAACGTTCTAAACCCGATGCAAAATCAATACCATCATATGATACTTTTTTTGAAACAACTGGGCCGCGCTTTCTACTGCGTTTTTTATAAGGTTTCTTCATTGTTAACTTCTATGTTTTTTAATAATGCTTCTTGATAATCTTCAGAATATACTTCTTTAGCTTTTTGAAGATATAATACAGCATCCATAAGTTCTTCTTGTAAATGATTAAGCCAAGCAAACATTTCTGATGGATCTTTATCTAAAGTAACTCCGTACTTTTTAAAGCCTACATCAGAGCGTGATACAAATTTATTTACAACACGTTCAACTACAGGATCCCTAAATTCAATTTCTTTTTTATTCATCTTTAACAAATGTGCCATTAATCATTCTACCAGTTCTATTAGATATTTCATCATAAGCAGACTTAATGCAAGTTTCAATATCGGTACCGACAAGGTGGGCAAAATTAGTAAGAACAACAACAAGATCACCAACAGCATCAATAATACCCGCTTTATCATTTTTAAGTAAGGACTGGGATAATTCTCCTGATTCTTCATATAATTTAATTAATTGTGTTTTTGGATCTCCATTTTTATACAAACCTCTTTCGTCTGCCCATTCTCTAATATTATTAAAAATATCTAATTGTTCAACAAGAACAGGGTTATGCTCTGGGTTTAAAAAAGCTTCATAATAAGCTTTATTGTAAATATAACTTTTTTTATCGTTATACATAGATTTTTTTGAATTTATTGTAATCCATCTAATTGTTTCTGGAGTTAAAATAAATTTACCATGGGAGGTTTCCCATTCTTGGTTTCTATTTTCTATTAACCACCCGTTTAATTTAATACGTGGAATAGGAAATGTAGTAGTTTGTTCGGTAACGTTTATTTTCATTTTATTTGATTTTTGATTATATAAATTTTTATACTTTTGTCTGTCAACTTTATAGCCATAAGACTTTTGAAGTTCTATCTCCTTATCAGATATATAATTTATATCTTCACTAGAATCAAGAACTTCATATTCACCTGGTCTATATCCTTGTATAGCCGTTACACGCTTATTAAGATCACGTGTAACACCTATTTTTTTACCCGGAATGTGATAAAGATAATAAATAGTTTTCATGTTTTAGGTTTATTCTTTAGCTTATTTATTATTTCTAAGCTTTTTTTGCTAAGCCACTTGGCTGGGTAGTTGTCTTTTACAAACCAATATTTATGTTCCGACATTTAATTTTGCTTTTATAGGTGAGTTATATTTATAATCCTTTAATATTATATCTGAATGCACAGGTATATCAATTGAATGAATGTCAAGATTATGTTCGTAGCTTAATCCTTTTGTTAATTCTACTTTAGGTAGCTTTAAATCTCTTGCAGATAAGTATTCTTTAGCAGCATCAATATGATTATTATATAAATGACAATCACCTAAATGACAAATTAATTCACCTGGCTCATAACCATTACCCTTGGCCAACATTTGCAATAACAAACCATACATAGCTATATCATAGGGCAATCCTAAAAATATATCAACCGATCTTTGATTCCAAGATAAGCTAAGCTTACCCCCATTTATATATACTTGAAAACCATAATGGCAAGGAGGCAAGACCATATTGTCCATATCAGCGGGATTCCAATAGCTTGCCACAATGCGCCTCGAGCTTGGGTTTTCTTTAATCTGGATGAGTAATCTTTTAAGCTGATCAATACCATTAAAATCCCGGAGCTGTTTACCATAAACAGGACCCAAAATACCATCTGTCCTACCAGACCTTTCATAATCATCGTTCCAATAGCTAACGCCATTGTCGAGCAAGTAACTAAGATCAGTGCGACCTTGTAATATCCATAATAATTCCGTAATTGCATGTTTAAAATATATTTTTTTGGCAGTTAATAATGGGAAGCCTGTGGCCATATTATGGCGTAATATTCTTCCGAAGACAGATCGCGTGCCAATTTGCGTTCTATCCTCTTTTTGTGTTCCTCCGTAGAGTACTCCTGATAGTAATCCTCTATATTCATCCTGTATGTTTATCATAATAGTATTTCATTGTTTTATAAAGTTCTTCGTGAATATTATCACTGGTATATATAGTTGGACTTAAATTTACTTTTTTATAATTATGTTGAAAAGATACAGCTATTTTCCATTCTTCTGGAAAAAAACTTTTATCAATTGGCTTTGGTGCTATAATTATACCATTATCATTGCAATGTTTAAACCATTTTAATTGTTCCTTACTTGGAATAAAGCCTGTATTTAATCCTATATAGCTTTTTTTCCTTACAGGATATCTTACTGCCATGGCATCGGTTCATTGCTCATATCAATTGGTTCATGTGGCATAAAACAACCAGACTTTGGTTCCCATGTAAAATGAGCTTCGGCCCCATTCTCACCTAAATTTTGAAACTTAACCTTAAGAACCTTAGCTTTAACGGTTTTGTTTTCATAGTCTCTATGTATTAATAGACCATGATAACTAGCATCATACCATTCACCCCCACCTTTAATATTATACATTGTAGGCTCTTCCATTTTACCATCTTTATCCTTATACATTTTAGTAGGGTGAGCTACAACAAATACAAGTACATCATATTTCTTAGCAAAGATTTCAATCTTGCTTAAATATTCCATAGTATATCTATTAACATCCTCAAGATTAGAATCAATATCTCTAATTTTGTTAAATGGATCTATAACTAAACACTTAATGCCTTTGCGTTTAACAAGCTCTGCACCTTTTCTAAGCACAGAATCTAAAGTATAGCGTTCCATATCTATAAAAAAGAAATTGTCATTAACGTGATCTGCTACGGCATTCCATTTATCGGTACCAATATCATCTTTTCTAGGCATACCCTGCCATACTTTTCTCATTAGCTTATGAGCATGCAAATATGTTGGTGCGTTTTCTGGTGATGCAAAAGCAGTTTTCCAACTATAGTTTTGATTGTACCCTACCACCATTTGATCCACGAAATCAGATTTCCCAGAACTTGGAATACCAGTAACAGTAATAAACTGACCAGTATAAGTACTGAAAATAGAGTCGAAATTAGAAAGCCCCACCTGGTAGCCCCTTTTGAAACCATTTTTAACAAAGTCTGTAATTTCCCCTTCAATGTCTCTGAATGTTGTAACGTTTTCCAGTGGTACTGCTTTTGCTTGCAATACAAGTCCGTGTAATTTTTCTTTTCCATATTTTAATAAATATTCATTTGCGTCTTTACAATCTTGAAAATCTATTAAAAAACAAATCTCAGCACCTAATCTTCTAATTAGTTCCTGTTGTAAAGCCTGACCTGGTTCGTCTTTATCTACTGCTAAAATTATTTTTTGTTTGTCATCAAAATAATCTATACAGTTATCTAAGTAATCTAAGTTATTACCATTTAATGTGGCGCCGTTAGGGACAGATATACTATTATATATACCAGCTTCATGGAAAGATAAAACATCCATCTCCCCCTCCACAATAATACAAATATCAGAACCCACAATATTATTAATATTATAAAAAACTTTTTCGGCTCCTTTATATAATTTAAAATTCTTTCTAGCATCTCTATATTTTATATTAATAAGTTGCCTTCCCATAAAATAATTAAACTTTATGGTGTTTTCCGCCTGCTGAGTTTGAGGCATCCATTCTTTACCTTCTGATATTTTAAGATCTTGAATTGTTTTTTTAGATATACCACGAGATTTAAACCAATCTTCTACCCTTGTATTTTCTATAGGAGTAATATTTACTTCTGGTGGTATTACATATTCTTTTTGACTAGATCCTTTGCGTTCGTATGTATGCAATTGAAATGTACTGTTACAATTATGACAAGTACCTAAGCCTCTTTCCCAATCATAAGAGGAACATTTGGTTTTTTGGTTTGATGGTTTTCTATCAATAGAACACAGGGGACAAATCCCCTGCGTCTTTCCTTCTTCAAGACCGTATTGATTGAATTTATCAATCAAATAACCGTTAATTTCTTGAGTGTTTATTTGCATTTACTTTTCTTTTAGTATTATATTATTATTACTATCGTAATGAATGTAAACCCATTTGTTGTCTATAACATCATATAGCTTACTAGAAAGGTAAATCATCTGCTACTGCTTTTGGTGGAGGTGCTGGTTGAAACCCTGTTGGTTGTGCATTATCTCTAGGTGCTGGATCTACGTTAATTCCATTAGTCCAAACAACTTTAATATTACCTAAATAAACTTTTGAAGCTTTGTTTTCTCTTTCTTCTTTAGATTGTGAGACTGTAACAGGTCCATTGTTTCCATAATTATCTAATTCATCATTAATCGTAATAGTAATAGGTATATATTCACCCTTTTTACCATTAATGATTTTGTTTTTTGGGATCTTTGTAAGATCAATACTTGTGTTTAAAATAGTTGCCATATAAAAAAAATTAAAGTGTTTCGTTTAAAAAAAATTGTTGTGAGTCAAAATTAGGTGTTTTATACCATAAATTAAATATTTCTGAGGCTTTATTTACTTTCTCGCTGCCTCTTTCTAAAAATTGTGGTGAACAATCACAAACTTTTATTTTGTGATTATTTTTATCCATTACTATAAATACCATGTCAAATCCAAATAATTTTTGGTATATATAAGCTTGACTGTCGTAATTATAACGTTTTGCACTATACCTAAAGCTATCTATATCATTTGTTGTTTTCAAATCAATAACTAAATTTTCGTCATAATTTATTATATCGGCCTTAGCCTTCCAGTCAAGATCATTTATCTTACCTATTTCAGGTATCTCATATAGTATATTAGAGCCTCTTATTAAAGATTCAATAAATTTATTACTTAATAACTTATCTGTCATTAAGTTTATTCTATCAGCTTCCTCTTGCAGTAAACATAATTCTCCACCAGAAATTTCTTTATATTTTTTAGTATTTCTAGTACTGCTTTCTATTATTTTAAAGTTTTTAACCTTATCTGGCTCTAATATAATAGTGTGAAAATAGCCTCCTATAAGCATGGCTGAAGTTTTATTTGTTGGTTTATATAAATCCTCAGGGTTATCTAGTAATGTATTTATATTAGAATTGCTTAAATATTGTTGGCCAAACTTACCATAATAATGTTCATCTTCTTCTAATTTATCTAGTATTTCTTTTTTATTCATTTATAGAGTGCTAAGTTTTAATTCTTTTTCTATTTCAGGTGTTACTTTATACTTTTGTTTTATTTTATCAATAGATCCACCTTCTTGAATATATTTTTTAGCCTCAGGAAGCCAATTGTTACCGTGACTATTAGTAGCATCTGAATCTTGAGTATCATCAATTAAAAATAAATTTCCTAATGCATACTTTTTACCATAACTGGATGCTGATCCAAATTTTTGTGGCATTTGCATACCTTTTTGATCTAAATCTACACCTACAATTGCTACAGCTTCTAATTCCATGCCATTTTGGTCAATTATTTTTGCTGTTGTTTTAATAATAGGAAAATTAAAAGAAGTTTCTAATTCTTCTGTTATTATTACAGTTACTCCTAATTCTAATAAATAGGGTTTTGTTGCTTCGAGAATGTCTTCGGCACTTCTGAAGTAATACTTGCCGAATGAATTAAATCTACTTTTTTTAGATTTAAATTTAGTTTGAATGGTTGCTAATTTGTCATTAATTGTTTTCATAAAAAAATTAGTTTGGTTATTAATATAATTACACTTCTCACGCCTTTTTTACGTGGTTTTTGTCATATAACTTATAGATAATCAAGCACTTGCGAGCTATCTACGTTGTCAATTAGTTTTTGTATTGCGTCTTTTTTTATTTCTGATATTCTAACATAAGCACTAGGACCTTCAATACCTATAATATCAGCAATAGTGTTGGCAGAATGTTTATCACAATCTAACCCGTATGATAATCTTAATACTTCATATTCTTTTTCATTCAAGTTTTTCTTTAATAAACTTTTTAAATATAAATTTAAAAATCCTAAATTATAAGGTTCTGACCTATCTGGTATTTGGTCAAAATAAGTATCTTCATTTTCAGTTTGTTCATCTATACTTAAAAATATACTATTAAAAAATATCTCTACTATTTTTTTATTATGTGGATTTTTACGCATTTCATTTAATTTATGCTCTGGTATGCGTATATGCCCTCTTGTTATATCTATAGCTCTACGTATTGCACCCTTAATTCTTTTTGATAGAAAAGACTTAATGGTTTTTTCAGGATCAACAGATTGCGTTATAGTGTCCATTTCTATTTTATCTACAGCAGCAATTAGCCCTTTACTTCCTTCTTGTATTAAATCTGTAATATCTAATATTCCCGAGGCTTGTTGTGAAGTTGCAAATTTATGTGCCATATTTTCTACAAGTGGTAAAAACTTAATTATTAACTCATCTCTAGTATAAAGGTTATACGCGGGTTTATCTTCAGGCATGCTATCATTTAAATCATTTTTGTACCTAACGTAATTCTTTACATTATATTTTTTCATTTTCTAAAGCGTTGAGTTCATAATATTTTTTTCGTTTTTTAATTGGTTATCAAGGTTTCTGTATATGGTTCTGGTTGAACAACCCAGCATTCGTGCGATGGTTTGGATTGTTATGTATTCGTGTGTATCGTGTATAGCAATCATGCAATCATATATACTTTCTTTACTTGCTACTTTAGATCTTCCTATAAGCTTTCCTACTATGCTTAATTTTTCTGATCTTGTTAATCCTGTTTGATCTTTAAATATAATTTTTCTAATCTTATTTTTTGGAGGAGATTCTAAATCTAAACTATAAATATTATTTATAATATTATTTAAATTACTTTCCATAATATCAAAGGTAATAAAATTATTTGACATGGTAGTTATAAATATACATAATTCTTTAAATTTTTTTTCGTTAAGCATTGGGTTTAAATATAATAAAACTAATAAATGCCATCTTAAAGATTTATATGTATTAATCTTAGCCTTACTTCTAAACAATTCATAACATTCAAATGTGCCATCTTCATAATAGCTACCCCAATCAAATACCATAGAAGGGATATCGTTAATAGGTCCCCTTCTATATATGATTCTGTTGTTAATTAAATAATCCATTCTGCGTGACATTAGCCTGTTACTTATATAATATTACTACCTATTGTCGCATTACATTTTTAACAAGCGTAGCCTTTGGCTATACTTTTTAATAAGCTCTGCTTTATTTTTTAATTTTTTAATAGGCATGATACCATTTTGGTTATAAGATAAAACGTCTTCTATAAGCTCGTTCCTTAACATATATATATTATTCCACAAATATTCTTTATGATCTTTAGTCCGGTTTACCCATATTATTAAGGTTTTGTTTAAGATTTTTATTTTCATTTAATTTAATTTTATATATATTAATTTGATCAAATACTATTTTACATTTTTCATAATTTTCAGTACTTTCATAAATGTCTAATAATTTTTCTAATAGCTTTAAACATCCTTCATAAAAAGATATTCTACCAAAAATATGATATAAATCTTCACTAGTTGATTTTAAATTTGGTTTAAAAAAATCAAACTCTTGTAATTTATTTAGTAATTTACGTTCTTTGCGCAACCAATAAAGTGTATCTTTATTCATTATCTAATTCTATAAGCTTATAAATATAACTTAATACATTTAATTCTATTTTAGCATCTTCAATAAGACCATTCATTTCTTCGCTAGTAATATTACCCTTAAAAATATTGCTTTTAAATTCACGACGCAAATCATTAATATGAAAATTAGCATGCATCATTTTAGAATAAATTTTATTGTTGGCTCTTTCTTTAATTGTCATCTTTATATTTTTTGTCATCAATTATATTATCAAGCTGAGTACGTAATTGTTCTGTAAATTTATGTCCCATTAAATCCATTTTGAATAAAAGATCTTTTGTAAAATTATACATTTGTTTATTCTGTAATAGTTTAACTTTATATTTTTCTTTATAAAATCTACTTGGGTCAATACCTTTAAGTTGAATGTTTAGCTTAGTATTCATTTGTTCTTTTAGACTTAAATATTTTATATAATAATCTTTCTCCCATAAAGGATTGATTACATTTTCAAATAGTTTAAGGCCATATATAACTGTTGCATGATCTTTGCCTACAACTTCACCAATCTTGGTTAATGATTCACCTGAATAATCATTAGCTAATTTATAATAGATTGCTCTGGAGTATACCACATCGCGTCTGCGTGTGCGTTCTTGCACTTGTTTATTAAAAGCGATGTTTACCATATTTCTAATAGCTATTGAGTTCATAATTTAATAAAGCTTAATGGTTTAATATATTTATTTATAAACTTACCGATTGATTCAGCATTTCGCATACCTTCAAACATAAAAGGCTCAACACTTCTATAAAGGTATTCCCGATTGTTTACAAATGTAAGCTTTAATTCATTAGTTTTGTGGTCATACTCGGCTAGCTTAATTGCTGCGGAGTTTACATTGATTCGTTCTTTAATTAGTTTTTTCATTTTTACTTTGTTTTATTATATTATCAAGGGTTGGTCGTGTTAATTCTGTAATAGATATTTTATCTATTATGTCGATTGTTGCATCTTTAGGATATTCTTTTAATATATTTTCAATTACATAAAGCTGCACATCAGAATCTAAATCATTGTTAATTATGTAGTAAATAATTTTATTTTTATATGTTACAGATAATTTGCTTAATCCCATTTTATGTTGTTATTTTTTTAATTTTCATTCTTAATATAGTAATCGCAACCATTATTTATTATAGGACTCTCCGTGAAATATGATTGTTTATACCTATATTTTAGCTTGGGTTTTTCTATATATCTATAGCAAGTTAATTTACACTCACACCCTTCTCCTCGACACATTGTTATATCATACATATTTAATGGATTTTAGCTTGGTGTTGTGCTTCATTAAAACGACAACATGCCCAAACCATTGCACGTAATTAATCTTCTATAAAGTTTAAACAATCTTTTGCTTCATCTTCTTTATCGACAACTAAATTTAGGTTTTTATTAAAAGATTTACATTCAATATATGTATATCCGTATTCGTCAGAAGTGCCAATCATATTTTGACAATTATAACAACTACGCACAACACCACCTATACGTAATTGCTTTTGGTGGTAATCTTCTGCAAACTGTAACCAAGGTAAATCTTTATGGTCTGTTAAGTCTTTGATTTGTTTCTCGCTAAAACCTCTATTTTTTAGTCTTTCTTTGTAAAATTCTAATGCTGTCATTATTTGTTAATTTAAGTTATTAATTCACGCAACTATCCATACACAAACCGTTGTGGTGAATACTACATTTTAAACTCACCTTCCAACAAATCCAAACTTCTAAGCACCTTAATACCTCTGTAGTACCTCATATCTGGGTAATGTCTATTTATAGCCATTCCATCTTCGCCTGTTATCTCTTTTACAAGGTCTTGCCAAGTTCGAGGGTGCATTACAATAATTTTTGGCTCTCTTGCTGTTTCCATAATTACGTTATGGATTTGATTTTCTAATTTGTCTTGTATCATTTTTTTATGTTTATCAGTTAATAATCCGTACTCACCACAACAATGTGTATAGCAATAAAAAATACTACTGCTTAGGTTTTTTCAAAGCATATTTCTTCTGCCAAGCTTGTCGCTCAAAATCTAAAAATTCAATAAGGTATTCTAATGCTTTCACCTTATCAAAGTCTTTGATTTCTTCTTCTGTAAAGTCGCTTTCCATCTCAAACGTACACTCTTCTGTGGTGTCCATTAGAAATCGCTGTAATTGTTCAAAATTGTAAGACTGAAAATAAGCCCCTTTTGCAGTGTATTCCATAATTTTTATATTTTAGCTTTGTATTGTAAAACATTGCGTGTCCGTGATATAAATCCCAAGCAAAGTGCTTTTGCGCGTCGTGTACCGCAGAGTCCATTGTTTTATAATGCTGAGGTTGGGACTCAATACCTGCACCAGCTTTAATATATATCCAATATTTTTTACCATACCAAGTTTTTACTTGTCTTTCAACAACCCAACCTTTACTATATTTCTGTACCCTAACTTTAGGCATATTTACTAAGTGCATATTATTTGAATTTAAATTTTTTAATTGAGCCATCGTAAAATTTTGTTTTTATTACTATTTTCATTTAATCTTCTTCAAATATTTTATAATCATCTTCTTCTGGAAATTCAAATTTATCTCTGGACGGAGCAGAACGAGATTTAAGTGGTGAATACTCATACCCAAGTATTGGATTTATATTATGATTCCACCATTTTTCTGGTAAAGTTTTATTCATAGCGTTTATAATTGTTGGTTTAATATATAGTTTAGTACTTGCATTTGGGTACCGGTCACGTGTATAGCATTTAGTCTTTAATGATTTTGGGTGGTTCATATATATTATCAACTATGCTTCGGTTTTTTCTTGTAATTTGCTTTCAATATAATCTTCAACTTCGTGCTCTGGTAAGTATAGATCAAGATCAGATACATATACAATAGCATCGCAATCATTTAGTTCTTTAATACGATCAATAATATCAGTAAAGCGTGGTAGGCAATTGTACACGTCCCATTCAAAATCTAATGCACGCACATTTGAAGTCATTATATGCAATTCGTAATTGTCTGCAGTCAGCCATTCAGAAATTTGAAGGTCATTAGGTTGGTTACAATTATCTGTTATTTGTGCTACATTAAGTAGCTTTGCTAGTTGTGTGTAAATGTCTGTCATTTTGTTATTCTTTAGTTATTGTTTTGCAAATTCTGCAAGTATATTCTTTCTTTGCTTTTGCTGTTAGTTCTGCTTTTGCTTTTTCAATTGCTTTTGGTGTATTTTCGTAAACATAAGCTTTTAAGTTTCTTGTGAAGCGGCTTTCAT
>Ga0208795_1000883_pt1 | contig 14239 bp, 28 predicted proteins | sample CB_VirMetaG_6_FD_184541 | JGI IMG/M metagenome (GOLD analysis project Ga0208795, IMG submission 184541) | Freshwater to marine saline gradient viral communities from Chesapeake Bay - CB_1508_2 Viral MetaG (SPAdes) (version 4) | ecosystem: Environmental > Aquatic > Marine > Coastal | place: USA... | reverse complement strand
AACCAGCGGCAGTGCTTTCAACGGAATAGCCTACCAAATCTGCACCGGCCGCGACTGGGCTTCGCCGAACCGTGCCGTTGACCACGAGGCCGCGATTGTTCACGGAGCGGTCTGCGTCTGCGAGTTTCAAGCTATCAATAGATACTGAGCCATTGAAAGATGAGTCACCTGTAACCGTCAGTGTGTTTGTATTTACGGGGACACCAGTCAGGACATACGTGCCGTTTGTGCTAAGGCTGTAAGAGAAAACAGTTCCACCAAAAGTGACCGAGGCATTTCCTGCCGATCTATTAGAAATTGTGATTGTTAACACATATGTTACACCTGCCGTATGACCCATTGCCCTCTGGAGATACCCTAGAGTTCCAGAAGCATGATCAAACTGGTCATTTGCAGCATCAAACGTCCACCCAGTTCCGAGTACCCACCCGTCAGCCACCGCCGCAGCCTGATCAGCGTAAGATGTCAAATCTGGAGCCAACTCACCAGACCCAACCAGATCGGTGTCATCGGTATCGGACAGGAAGGCACCTTTGATGTCGCCGTTCATCCAGCCTGTGTTGTAGGTGGAGGTGGTGATACATGCCATGATGCCAGACAAGGATGTAGACAGACTGTATTGAGCCAAACAAGCTCGCTCGAATGTAACATCAGAAGTCCCGCCACCAGCAAGCAAGCTATCCCCTATTGCCAAACTTGTATTTCCAGCCTGCCACGGGAAACGTGTTGGCAGTCTAACTGCCCCGTGAAAAATAACATCTCCAAACCCATCGCCTGCCGTGTAATCACCTGCTGTGGCCTTAATGACTTGAATATTAGGAATAGAACGGTTTGCCCAAAGCGTTCCATCCGATCCGAATGAAACTTTGCCAAAACCAAGCGTAGAGGCGCTGTCATATACATCACCACTATCGGTAATCACACTCACGCCACCATCAGTCGCCACTGCAATCGTAGGCACAGGAAGCCCAGTCGCAGGGTCAGTCGGAGCGCCGGAGAGGACGGCCATGGCTACGTCGTTGATGTTGCGATTAACCAGCCCAGCAGGGAAGTTCCCGTGAGTAGTTAAACTTCCACCTCTATTGCGTTCAGCAATAGTCATCACGTTATATTTTACAGTGGTGTCAACCATCAAAGACGTAGTGTCTTCGACAAAGTGCATTCTGTTAAATCCGCCCACACCAGTCCCGCCCTGCCCTACGCACATAATACCGTTAAGAAACGATACGCTAGTTGGGTTTACGTTGGTGTTAGACCAGAGCGCATTCGCACCACCTTCATTAAAAACCATCCACATCGGCAGATCAGGATCATCGCCATCGTAGATCGTGACCTTCTGAGCCTCAGCCACAATCACAGCAACCGCTGGGAACTCACGGCGAGAACCACGGGTGGCTGTGTTCAGCGTCTCGCTATACCAGCTCGTGTGCTGGCACCGCTTGCGCCATGCACCACCGTCACTGTCCTTCGAGGTGTCGTAGACGTACAAATCAACCGGCGTGCCCGTAATCGCCGGGGAGTACCCGGCTCCGCGATGACGCGCCGCCAGGTCATCATTCCAAAGGTTGCCGAAATCACCGACTGGCCAGGCCGAGCCCATCAGGCATGATCCACATACACAAGGGCGCCGCGCACATCACCGATAGGCTTCGCCCACAGCCGGGCGGCCCCGGTCAGGTTGAAAAGATCATACATTGCCCGGTTGATCTTACCGTCGAGGGATTGAAACGCCAGCCCGTAATCCTCGGTCGGCGTGGCCTCGTCGGTTGTTGCGCGGATGTAGACAGCCACATCGCCGATAACCTGAAATGTGATAGCGACAACATCAGCATTCGTTAGCTGCGTCCACGCGCCAGCGGCGCAGTCCACGGTAGCTTGGTCTCTTGCCATCTCAGAAAAACTCCATGCAATTTGCCGCGACAATACACGAAACACGCCGCCTAGTCTATGCCACCCGCAGCCTGTGCCATCGCGCCGTGACCGACTGGATCGTCGCGCCCCATCGCCCCGCCAGCTCGGCAATGCCCTCGTGGCGCCCCCCTGTGTCCCAGATCATCCGGTCACGGGCGGGCGTCCAGAATGCAGAACCGCCCACCTTCGGACATGGCCTTCCGCTCGCCTCCGGCGTTGCAACGGCCTGCCCCGGCTTGACCCTGATCCCGTTCACCCGGCGCCCCGGCAACCCGAGGGACCTCGCCGCCCTGATCACAGTCGGCACGCTGACGCCGCACTCATCAGCGATGTACTGCAGCGTCACGTTTGAGCTGTACATCGCCTTGAACCTGGCCTGGCCCACATGCTCAAGAAACATTCCCAGACCTCCCGCTTTGAAACCCGGCGAGTGCGCCGTGGCGGATAAACACCGGCTTGACGTGTGCCATTGCCTGCCGCCGCATCGCCTCCATCTCGGACGCATAAACGGAATTGGCTTCGCACCGCCGCGCAACCGCCCTGATCCCGTGCAACACCGTAGTGTGGTCCCTCCCCCCAATGTCTCCACCGATGGCGCTCATCGATAGCGGCGAAGTATCGCGCAGTATGGCATAGATCTCCTGCCGCGGCCACGATACCCCCCTGTGCCGGTCGGGGCTCAAAATATCAGCCCGGGACACGCCCCGCGCGGCGCAAACGATGTTAACAACGCGCCTGACCTGCCCCCTCATAGCAGCACCAGCACGGCCAAAACAGCCCCCGCCAGGAGAAACCACAAGCCTATAATCAACTGGCCGGCCCGGCGCAGATCGCGCCTCAGCCGCTCATTCTCGTCCTCGATGTCGATTTCGCGCTGCGATTGGATCTCGCAGAAGTCCAACCCGAAGATTGGCTTGCCTGTGTTCGGGTTTATTGGTAATTGATTGTCCATCTTGGAGCCTCCTTCTCGCACATTGCGGCTTCAATTGAGCCCCGCGATCTAGTCAGTCGCGGGGTTCTTCATTTCTAGGCCAGCCGAAGGCCTCTCGTCAAGCGGCACAGCCTCCCATTTGATGCAAGAGCGGCCGTAGCGCGTCATCCCCCGCCGCCCACTGTCCCGCGCCAGCCCCGAATCCTGCAGTTCACTCAGGCGCGGCTGGATCGAGGCATAGGGCCGGTCCATGATCCGCGCCAAGTCCTCGGTTGTCAGCGGCAGGAGCGAGCGGCGCAGGAACACGAGAACCTGATCGCGCAGCCGCAGCCGCTTGGTTTCCGGCACCACCGCCGCCCGGCTCGTGTCCGTGCGCTGGTAGCCCGTTCCGTGATCCGTGTATGGCATTTACACACCCCTCGACTTTTTCCCCTCATCAATCTCGATCTTGGCGACGCGACCAAGAGCGCGGATCTCGATTGCCTCGCTTGTGTGTAGATCTTGCAATTCCCGCCCGACCCGAGAAAGAGCCTCAATTAGTTCTTCGCGGCTCATTTCCTCAAGCGGCTTTCCCTTCCAAGTGTGCAACATTATCTCATCCTCCTCAGCAATTCGATCTTCTTCTCGTTCGCGGCAATCACCATGTCGCCGGTCGGGTTGATCCCCTGCTCCGCCATTCCCGTGAGCATCGCGTGAAGCTCCTCGGTGCTGGTGCAGGTGTTGATCTTGGCGAGCCATATGCGCTCCTCGTTCTCGGTCATTCTTCCGGCTCCCACATTGGAATTGCCTTGATCTGCTCCTTCGGTGCCGGCGGCAAGACCTGCATCGTGAAGCCATCCCCTTCGCGCTCGTCCTGGTCCTCTTTGCCGTAGCGATGGTTGACCTCAAGCGCGAACCTTGCCCCGTTCGATGCCTGCCCAGAGGCCAGCGCGCTCTCCCACCATTCGGCCAGCCTGAGCTTGGCGCGCGTGATGACGGGATAAAACTCATCGCGCTCAGCATAGTTCAAGATGGTTGGTCTCGTGACCCCGAGGGCGAGGGCCAGCCCTGCCATTGTCGGGGGCGCCATGTATTCCTCCTCCTCCTGCACCCATTCGCCATCGACCTTGCGCTTGATAATGCGGGTTTTCACCAGGCTGTCGAAATACTCCTCAATCGCGGCTTCGACTTCTGCCGCCTGTCCGTCTTTCCAGACCCGCGTTCCCCTAGTCGCCATGATTTCCGTTCCTGTAGTAGTCGACCAGCCTGTGAAGCGCCTCGGATGTGGTCATTCCCACGGGCAGCCACAGGTGCACGCCCTCGCCGTCGCTTGGGCACCACTCCACGAATTTATAGACGTGATGACGAACGCTGGGAGATTGTATCTCCACCCCGTCGAGCGGCCCGCCGATTGCCAATCCCACGTTCACAGGATCCCTACCTTTCTGCATTCGTCCTCAGTCACGAGACCTGCCTTGATCGCCTGTCTCGCGGCCTCCGCCGTGACGCCTTTGACCAAGTACCTTTTGCCGTCTCGGATTGCCTGTAGAGTGATGTCGCTGATCACTGCCCCCCCTGAAAATTCATGTATGGCACCCATCTCTTTAAGAGATGTTTTATTTTTAATGCCATATCGTTTGTCATCGTGTTTGCCATTGGCTTTGCCATCGCCCGACTTCTTATATTTCAGCCACTTAGCGTTTGCTCCCTTGCGTCCAGCCTGAGACCTAGCGTAGTACGTTGACCCGGCTGCTGCTCGGACTTTGTCTAGGCGCTTGCTATGCACCAAGCCATCCTCGATCAGGAACAGTTCGGCAATCTCAGCCCAGACGTAACGCCACTTCTGCGCGCTCACTCCGGCGCGGGCGCGGAGGGCCTGCTGGTCGTCGGGGAGGGCGTTGGATTTGGTCAGCCACATCTTGCACAGAAGCAGGTGATACGCCCGATACGCGTCCGGCGAGAGGTGCTCTGTGTCCAATATCCAGTCGGCGACAAAAAATGGCATGTAACGCAGTTCAGGCATGATCAGCCTGCCGTTTCGATCTGCCGCGCCTCTAATTCCTCGACCAGCGCCATGATCGCCGGGCCATCGACTTTCATCAGGTGATAGCTACCAGCGGCGCGGATGCGCTCCTTCTGGTCGAGGATGGAACCGCCGAGCAAATAAATCTTGATCGCTGCGCCCATGACTGCCGGGCGATTGACCGCCGCCGTGGTCTCCATGCCGTTCAGGTCGATGACCTTGCTCATCGCATCGCCTCCTCAATCTTGTCGCGCGTCACCGTTACGGCCCCGCCGCCCTTGGTGATCTGCGCCTGTTCCCGCCGGACCTTGATCACCCGGCCGCGGGTGTGCGCCAGTTCGATCTCAAGAAACGCGCCAAGCCGCTCCTCGATCGTCAGGCTCGGGTGGCCGCCGAACTCCTCGATCACCCACTTCGCAACGCGCGGCTTGACCTGGATCGTCACCGTGAACGAGGTCGGCAATTCGGGCTTTGGCGCCAGCTCAGCCTCGGCCGCAAGCATCGCCTCGGTCAGCGAACCGCCCCGATCAGCAACAATCTCTCGCGCTCGCGCAAGCAAGATTTCGTCTTTGTTATCAGACATTTGCATTTTCCCGTTAAATATTTGCATTGTCAGCTTATAAAAAACACTTGCGCCTGTCAAGGCGCTGTTTTATGGTAACCTGGCGAGAAGGAGAACCATGAATGACACACTCAGCGATACCAAACCATATCAAGGAGGCGTGCGCCGGCCGGACCCGTGAGGAAATCGGGGCCATGGTGATGGCTACGGAGCGCGCCGTGATCGACATGGAAAACACCGATTACCTCGGCTTTCACGGGATCGAGCGCCTGTCGCGAGCGAGGTGGGATCTTGACCACCTGCGGACCTATCTGGCCCATTATGAGGAGTATGCCAGATGAGCTATCAGCAGAAGATGACGAACGCATATATGGCAGCATCGGCTGGCCTGAACCACGCGATCGGGTATCTCGATTTCGCCGTCAAGTCCGAAACCGGGCTGTCCCGGCGGCAGGTGCAGACCCTCCTTGAAACCATGAAGGCGCACAGCGAAGCCGCCCGCGCGGAATTCGATGCCGCCCTCGCGGAAAAGGAAGAGATCTGGTGAAGCTGCCAATACTTATCGAACAAATGCCATTCGACGTTTACCTTGACGACCCGGCCCCGGAGCCGAGCCTGACAAGCTCGCTGGTCCGTCGCCTGCTAGAGACCGCGCCGCGCAAGGTCTGGCGGGAAACCCGGCGCCTCAACCCGAATGCGGAGACCGCCACCAGTTCGATCTTCGACCTCGGCACCGCCGCGCACGCGCTTTTTACCGGCGAGGGCAACAAGATCGCCGAGATACCCTTCAACGACTATCGCACCAAGGACGCCCAGGCGGCCCGGGATGCGGCCTACGCAGCCGGGAAAACCCCGGTGCTGTCAAAGGACATCGCCCGGGTCGACGCCATGGCCTGCGAGGCGCTGGACCAGTTCTCGAAGAACGAGGACATTGGGCCGCTGCTGCCGACATCGGCGCGCGAAGCCTCGATCTTCTGGAACGAGGCCGGGGTCATGCACCGGGCGCGGCCTGACTTCTACCACGGGCCGAGCAACACGATTATTCACTACAAGACGACCGGCGTCGAAATCCGCCCGGCCACACTGGCGAAGTACGCCGCGAGCTCCGGCTGGGACATGATCGCGGCCCACTACGACGCCGCAGGCTTCGCCCTGACCGGATCGGCGCCGCGCCAGTTCTTCGCGGTGCAGGAGACATCGCCCCCGCATCTGTGCCTCGTGGCCGAGCTGGACGAGGTGTTTATCGGCGAGGCGCGGGCTAGGCGAAAGCGGGCGATCGAGATCTGGGCGCGCTGCCTGCGCACGAACACATGGCCCGGAAACATCGGCAAGACCATCATGCTCGAATGCCCGGAATGGCACGAGCGCAACCTTATCGCCGACAAGGACGCGGAGCAGGCGGCCAAGGCGAACGGCGCCGACATGATGGATCTGGCCATTGACTGGCAAGCGCCGGAGGGCTGGCAATCGGCACGAAAAAACGAGGTGATCGAATGACCTTCAAATTCCAAACCGGCAAGCGCCTAAATACGCACATTCTGATTTCACTGGCCGGGGCGTCAGGCTCCGGCAAGACCTACTCCGCCATGGAGCTCGCAACCGGGATATGCGGCGACGAGCCGTTTGCCGTGGTCGACACCGAGGCCGGACGCGCCCTGCACTACGCCGACCAGTTCCGTTTCGACCACGCGGATTTCGGGCCACCCTTCACACCGGAGCGCTACCTCGAGGCGGTGAAGTCAGCCGAGAAAGCCGGTTACAAGGCTATCGTGATCGACAGCATGTCCCACGAATTTGACGGCGAGGGCGGGATCATGGAAGCGGCAGAGAACTCCGGTGCCAAGGGGCCAGGCGCATGGAAGGAGCCGAAAGCCCGCCACAAGAAGATGATGAACGCATTTCTGCAGGTCCGTACACATCTGATCTTCTGCCTGCGGGCAGAGGAGAGGATCGATATGAGCAAGAAGGACGAGCGCGGCCGCATCATCGTTGAAAACGCCGGCTGGCACCCGATCCAGGAGAAACGATTTCTTTACGAAATGACCGCCTCGTTCACCCTGCGCCCAGACGCCCCCGGCGTGGTCGATTTGAGCCTGCCGCACAAGGTCCAGGATCAGCACCGCATGGCGTTCTCGCCGGGCTCCCACATCAACCGCGATGCCGGCAAGCTGCTCGCCTCATGGGCGCGCGGAGAGACCGTGGAGACCCCGCACAAGGAGTTGTGGGACCGCGCACGCAGGATCGCGCACGAGGGCGTTGACGAGATCAAGACCTTCTTCGAGAAGGTTGCATCCGACGATGACCGGCACAATCTGGCGCCGCTCCGCCGGGAGCTGTGGGAGGCCGCCAAGGAAGCTGATCGCAACAGGACAGGGATAGGCTAGGGCCTCCTTTTCTACGCGCCTTGCGCCCCCAGAGCGCGGCCTTGACGTTGTTTTTCATCGAGGCGAGCCGCTCGTTCATCGAACTGCCTTGCCACCTCCCATAACCCATCTTGTCTCAGGCATTCTGCGCGACGGCGAAGCTCAGCAGGGTCGGTTTCATCCAGCCAGAATGTTTCGTACTTCTTCATCTGCCAACCCCTCCCTTATGTGGTTTGCGTCGTCAGGATCCGCGAAACCTCGTGCCCCGCATCAATATCGGCCTTAATCCATGTTGCAACGTCCTCATGGTCGCTGTAGAACATCAGGCTTCCGTCCTTCTTCCTGACCATGTAATCCCACCCAGACGCAGCCATTTGCGCTTGCGTGAACTCGTGTTTTGCGTGATCTGTCATTCCATCGCTCCTTCCCGCGCCGACCGCAATGCTAGGCCAGCATCATTCGGCGTAAAGTGATTGACGTATCCATCGCGTCGCCGCCATGAATAACTACTGGCGAAGCTGGTAAAGTAACCCAGACCTTTGTCGGATAGGGTTTTTGCAATCGTATCGTCCCCTGCAGTGAGAAGAAGGATGTACTCCCCAGCGCGTAGCTCCCGGCTTAGAAGCGCTTTTTGCCGTTTTGTCAGTTTCATTCCATCGCTCTCTATCTACGCAGCCCACGGGGGCCGAATGCGTCATACAGATTGTGCCGGTCGAGCGGCACGCTGTTGACCTTGTTGGCCTGTTCCACTGCCGCCCACGTCATTAGCGTCCGGTCAAGCCAGATTGTCTTGATTTCGTCGCGCCGCTCTGGGTCAATCTTTGGGATCGGCCCGGGGGCCTTTGCTTCTTTCGGTTGCGCGTCGATCCAGATTTCCACGCCCATATCATTGATAGCCTGGCGCTGCGTCCCGGCGCGTATGTCGCCCGGCGAAATCAGCACCACCTTGTCATCGTGCCCCCGGCGCAGGTGCTCACGGATGAGGCGGGTCAGCTCGGCACGGCGCGTCTTGGCCGTGTCAATGAACACCCGGTCTGCCTCGATGTGGGCAAGCTCGGCGCGGGTGCGGTTATATCCGTATGCAAAGATCATGGCCGAGATATAGCGGCGCAATTTCCGCTTGTCAACATAACTTATTTGTAATTTCCGCTTGACTGTGGAAATTGATGCGCTTATGTGTTGGGCAGACAGAAGACAGAAAGGGACGAAAAATGAACAACGCACAGAAAATCTACGCAGCAATTTGCGGGATGCCGGACCACCCGGAAGCTGACCTGCGTCTTGCAATGGAACAAACGAAGTCAGAAGCCGACGCTCGCCGCATGTTCAGAGGCACACCGCCGCGCAAACACCATCCGCGTCTGGGTCGCAAAAAGTTGTTCAAGGGGCATAGGGCCTAACAACACCCAAGAAAGGGACGTCACCGTGGCAGCCTATTACAACGACCACGACCCGCAGGCGGCGGAATGGCTGCGGCACCTGATTGCGGCTGGTCTCATAGCTGATGGGGAAGTAGATGACCGATCAATTCTCGAAGTCGAACCAGCCGACCTTGCCGGGTTTCGTCAGTGCCACTTCTTTGCCGGGATCGGCGGGTGGAGCTACGCCCTCCGTCTTGCAGGATGGTCCGACGACCGGCCTGTCTGGACCGGATCGCCTCCCTGTCAGCCTTTCTCCGTCGCCGGGGAAGGTCTTTCCAAAGACGATCCCCGCCACCTTGCACCACATTTTGTTCGGTTGGTCGGGGCCTGCCGCCCCCCTGTGTTGTTCGGCGAGCAAGTCGCCAGCGCGGACGTGTTCGGAAAGGTTGCAGGAAAGTCTGGAAAAGGCCCTGCAAGCGCGCCTAGATGGGCGTGGCTCGATGATCTACAAGACCGCCTGGAAGCCGCACGCTACGCCGTTGGGGCGTCAGATATTCCGGCTGCGAGCGTCGGCGCACCGCACATCCGGCAACGCACCTTCTTCGGCGCTGTCAGGCTGGCCGACGCCGCAGGCCGGAACTCCGGCGCAGAACGGGAACAACCCGGCGGGCAACAGCGACTACACGAGGAAGTGCGTCGATCTGGTCGGTTGGAACACCCCGAGAGCGACGGACGGATCGAACGGTGGGCCGAACCAAGCGGGTGGAGCGCTTCCGGCGGACGCGGCACTGGCGGGCTGGCCGACGCCAGTAGCCCACGAGGCGAGGCTGGGGTACCAGAACAGGCGCAACGGGAAGAAGGGCTCCCAGAAATCCCTGACTACGGAGGCGGTGGATTTTCTGGACCCGTCGAGGGGAGACCCGGGGCTGACTGGATGGGAGGAAACCTTAACACTGGATGGCCCGGCCAGGATAACGGCCCGTGGCGAGATGCTGACTGGCTGTTCTGCCGGGATGGAAAGTGGCGGCCAGTTATGTCCGCGCCACAGCGGCTGGTTGATGGGCTATCCGGAGACTTGGTTTCTGGCGGGGATGAGGGCGCACGCTACTTTCCTCTTGCGAAAAATCAGAAAGGGCGCGTGATGCTGCTGAGAGGGTACGGGAACGCGATTGTTCCACAGGTAGCCGCAGAGTTCATCCTTTCGTTCGTGGAGGCGTCCAATGCCATGGTCTGACCAAGCCGTAGGAAAGGGGGAGAAATGAACCTTAAAACCATACTAGATGACCACAAAGCATGGCTGGCCGGAGACGGCGGGTGCAGGGCGAACCTGACCGGGGAGGACCTGACCGGGGCGAACCTGCGCGAGGCGAACCTGACCCGGGCGCACCTGACCGGGACGGACCTGACCGGGGCGAACCTGACCCGGGCGCACCTGACCGGGACGGACCTGACCCGGGCAAACCTGCGCGGGGCGAACCTGACCGGGGCGAACCTGACCGGGACGGACCTGACCGGGACGGACCTGACCGGGGCGAACCTGCGCGGGGCGCACCTGTACGGGACGGACCTGACCCGGGCAAACCTGCGCGGGGCTGAAGGCGTTCTGGTCTTACCCATCTCGGAGCCGAGATGCTACAGGCACATCGCCGTCTTGCGTGGCTCAGAATGGGTGATATTCGCCGGGTGCCGCTGGTTTACAGTCGCTGAGGCCCGCTCGCACTGGTGCAGCGACGACTACAGGGGGCCAGCCTCAGTACGCGAGACGTATCCGGCGGCGCTTGAGTGGCTGGCGAAACAACAACAAGTGTCGGAGGACAAGAAATGAAACACCTGCCAGCATTATGTGTGCTCTCGCTCATCACCGCCGCTTGCACCAGCACCGATGAGCAGGGGAACCAGACCGTCCACTTTCACCCGGGTGGTGAGATCGGGGCAATGCTCGCCGAGTTGAATGCAAACTACTATTCTCAGACCTATGTCAGGATCGAAGGAACATGTGCGTCAGCCTGCACCATGCACATCCATAATATGAAGAACGGTCTGGTCTGCGTTGACCGCGATGCCAAGATGCTGTTCCACGGATCGACGCACCCGCTCGGCTTTTTCGACGGTAACGACGCGCCCGGCAAGGAACGGGCGGATAGCCTTGTCGCCCAGACATACCCGGAGAACCTTCGGCGCTGGTATTGGGAGGAAGGCCGGTTCGACGGCACGATCACAACATTCACAGGGGTGGAACTATACGAGATGGACCCGGACTATATCGTGCTGTGCGACTAGCCCTTACGCCCGATAGTTATCCACAGCCCGATCCCGATGCCGATACCCAAGGACACGCCGGTCGGAAAGGCGACCAGTATCTGTACGGTGAGGTTCAGCCAGTCATAACCCACGACGACACTCCCTTATCTCGTTTCTCACCACGCCGTAATCGGCGACCATCTTTGCCACAACCGACCCGATGGGCAGCGCGGCGAGTTCATCCGCCGCCTGCTGCTGCTCCACCAGACTGTACGATACCAGTCGCGGGCAATCAGAAATCGCCGTCGCGCAGCCTGTCAACAACGCTATCGCGGTCAGTGGGCGTAGCATCGCCAGCATCTCGCATCCTCCTGTTTCGTTCGATCTGTTGCTCGTACTGCCGCGCCAGCGCCTCCACGCGGCCGACACGGCGGGCAAGCAGCAGCGACAAGGCCACCAGCCCAGCGAGTGCAAGATAGGGCCACAGGCGGCGCAGGGTGGAGGTGAGCATCACCGGTCCCCTCGTGCCCACTTGCGGATGCGCTCGCGCATCATCCATGCGATCCCCAGAGCGGCCACCACAGCCGAGACGATTGCGATTAACTGCGCCCTGCCATCGAGAGAGCTGATAGCGGTTACCGCGCTCGTGGCGGTCGCCACAGCCGTTGCGGATGCCGCTTGCAGAGTGGTGGATTGTGTCATGCTCGTGCGCGGCGACTTGGCGCGGCGGATCGCGACAATGCGTCTGCGATCATACGCCGCAATGCTCACCTTGTTGCCCTGGTTTCCGCCGATCAACTCGATCTTGCCGTCCCCAAAATTGTGGAAAAACCCAACGTGCCCCTGCCAGGGCTCACCACGGCTCAGGACCACAATATCCCCGCGCTGGGCCTGCGGCAGGGTCACCTCGTCGCCCCACTTTGAATACGACCGGGCGGTGAGTTGCCCGGTTCCCTGGGCCCCGGCCTTGGCCAGGACCGCGCCCACGAATGCCGCGCACCACGGAACCTCGTCGCTCTTGATCTCGGCGTGGCCGCTCTCCTTGTAGTACTCGAGGACGCGCGGATTATGACGGGCACCAGGCCACTCCTCGACGCCGATTTCGTCAGCCGCGATTGCGTATATTGTCTTGTTCAACTCGGTCATTTCAGCCTCCGTTGTACCGTATCATGTAGGCGATCAATGCGCCGACAATCAACCATCCAGCCTTATCGGCAACTCGGAAGAATACGCCGCGCGTCGTGGTCACCTGCTCGATTTTGTCGAAGCGCTCCATCAGGTGCTGCATCTGGCTATCGTAATGATCCATCCGCCTGAATAGGGTTATCATGCGCTCCTCCATGCGGGCAAGCGTGACCACCGCCTCCGCCAATCGGTCGATCTTGGCTTCCATTCTCTCGCGCCAGTGCTGATCTATGTCCGTCATGTGCGTTCCTCGTTTCAGTTGCCAGATATGGCGGACCTTATTTTGTTATGCGCCCCGGCCCTGGGGTGCCCCGTAGGGCGTCGATCTGCGCCCCCGATCAGGGGGCAATAGGCGTGTCTACTTCTGCCAAGAGAGCGGCCTTGGCCGTGTCCCTGACTTGCTTCGTCCAAACAGCCTCGGCCAGCGTTCTGACCTCTGCCGGTTCTCCGCTGATGTCCGTATCAGCAACGCCGTCTGCCGTCATCTGGACGGGTGACAAGGTGCGGCGTGAGTAGCCGCCCCTTCCGATCTCCGCCCCATTGGACATGATCACCTCAAGCGAGCGGATTTGCAGTACTCCCGTTTCCGGCAAAACTTCGATCTTGTCGATGCGGGTCTCAACAGTGATTGCCATAGTGTACTCCTTAGCTGATCTTGTATTCGCCGGACAGGATGAGCGTTCCGTTCACCGGCCACTCTGTCGATGTCAAGGCGGTGGTGCCTGTCGTGGCATCCCACAGGTGCATGTAGATGACGCTCTGATTAAGTTGGATATACCCGGTGACTACCTGCCCAGCCGTAATGGCGAGGTTGTTGGCCCAATGCACCGCGATGCCGGAGTAATAGTTGCTGGTGTTTTTCGCCGCGAATGGCAGGCCCTTGATCTGGAGGCTTCCAGAGACCGACCCGATATTACTCGGGGCAATGCGGATGTTGAATTTGCATATGTCGCCGATGAGGGTATAGAAACCGGCCTGCGTCGTGTAGGCCGAGGCGTTGTTTGTGCCGTCCGAATAGACCGGGGTGAACGTCCCTTCCTCGTAGGCATCCAGTGCCGTCGATCCGAAAGAAACACTGGTGGCTGCCAAGTCGCCCGTCAGGGTGGCCCCGCCTGTTGTGGCAACCAACTTCGTTGACCCGCCATAGGAGAGGCCCTTGGCGAACGGCAGGTTCTCTGTGTCGGTGATCCCGACCGTTCCGAATGCCGTCGCCTGCAACCCGACCGTCCAGCCGTTCGCATGATCCACCGCCGGTTCGAAATAGCCATCGGTGAAGGTCACGTCGCGCACAACCACGGTGGGGTAATACCAAGCCGCCGCCAGTTCGCCGATCCAGACGACATGCGTGGTGCCGTCATCCCCAAAGCGAACAGTCAGGTCGCGCACCGGGTCGCCGGTTTCGTTCGTGACAGACACGCTGGACCATGTCGTGCCGCCGGGGGCTTGCCAGATGTAGCCGCTGATCCTGAGAACGCTGTGCGCGTTGGTGGTTAGCTGACCGATGTCCACGGTCATCATCACCCACACCTGAATAAGGCCTGCTGGCATCTTGATCTCAATGGCACCGGTCCTGTTGCTGCTGCCGTAATACACGCCGCTGTTCGGGGTGCCGACGATCACGCGGTGGAACGTGCCGTGCTTCTGCCAGATCGGCCCGGTCGTCTCGCCTCCTGTCGCCATCAA
>Ga0208795_1000881_pt1 | contig 14243 bp, 20 predicted proteins | sample CB_VirMetaG_6_FD_184541 | JGI IMG/M metagenome (GOLD analysis project Ga0208795, IMG submission 184541) | Freshwater to marine saline gradient viral communities from Chesapeake Bay - CB_1508_2 Viral MetaG (SPAdes) (version 4) | ecosystem: Environmental > Aquatic > Marine > Coastal | place: USA... | reverse complement strand
CCTAAATTAAAGGAACGCTTAGCAATTCCTTTGTGAAGATAAGTGCAATCATTTATATCGCAACATTTATCATCATCATTTTTATTATATGAAATACGGAGAATATCTCCTTCGATATTTAATTCAATATCTTCTTTAAAAAGACCAGTACAAGCCACTTCGAAGTGGAGTCCGTCTTTGTTTTCATAAATGTCTACTGGGTGTTGAATTTTAGCTTGTATAGCTGGTTGGAAGTCTAGTTCAGACTTAAAAAAATCTCTAAATAAGAGATCATAAGGGAATAGTGTACTCATATCACTTTTTAATTTGTGCTGTCTAAAGATCAGCGGTTAAACAATAAACTACGTGCCCTAGGGTCTTTCGTATTCATTTATACATATATTAAATATCTGCTTTCCTAATAATATAATAAACACTTGTCCAATTCTCACCTTGAAACAGCAACTTCATCAATCCTCGGGTATTAACATTAAATGTAGCTGATGTAGCATCCTTGTTGTTGTTCAGGATGGTTTTAACCATAGCTGAGTTAAATGGGATTTTAGTTCCGTAAGGCACATTTGTTAAAGAAGCGTCTGGGAATTGGTAATCGATTTTGTTTGTGTGGTTTGAATTGTCACCAAATGTAAGCATTAAACAATCCTCACCATCTAAATCTCGATCAATACGAACAATCATATTGTCGCTTTCAAGTGCGTTGTGTGCTTTAATAATAGCACTAATTTCTTCTTCACCTAAAAAACCAAATATTTCATAGTTTTGAGGATCAGTTACATCACCTAAATCTTGGATAAGTAGTAGATCTGTAAGGGAGAAGTTAAGGGTGTAATTAGAATCTGAAATAATAAGTTTAGTATAAACTGCTTGGGTTTTTTCTAGTTCTAATACTACATCACCATTAGCAATACTTAACAACTTATTTAGTTTAGATGTATCATACACCGCGATTTCGCTGTTTTCTAGCGGGAAATTCGTGTGTTTAACACATCCAATCATGTCCTTGTTAGGTGATTGGAAGTCAATAGTTAGCGCGTTACTTTCAGTATTCCATTTTACTGATTCAACCATTCCATTTAGGAAATATTTGTTGATAACGGATTGTAACTCTAATTTATTTATCATTTTTTAGTAAAAATAAAATTTCCTATAACCAATACATCTACTATATTGTTCTCTAAATGTACAAACCCTTCTTTGGGAGTACAAATTATAGGTTCTTCATGTATATTAAATGAAGTATTTAATAGTACGGGAATACTAGTTATATCATTAAATTTATTTATTAATTTATAAAACTTAGGATTGCTATTTTCAGTTACAATTTGAATACGAGCTGTTTTATCAATAGGATGAACTACTGCTGGGATTTTTTCTTGCCATTCTTCCCTAGTATTATAAAGCATAGTCATAAATTCTGCTGTGTAAGCGGATTTAGTAACGTTAAATACTTCATTAGCATACTTATCAATTACAACCGGAGCAAAGGGCATAAAATCATTACGTTGTAATCTATCATTTACTTTTTTATAAGTACCCGGTACACTTGGATCAGCAATAATACTTCTATTACATAGTGCTCTAGGACCATGTTCATAACGACCTTGAAACCATCCTATTATTTTACCTTCTTTCAAATCCCAAGCGATTTGTTCTGGGGTGTAGGGTCGTCTGTTAAATTTTTCTTGATCCCAGTAATTTTCTTCTGTTTCTTGGTCTGTAAATTCTACCCCTAAAAATGCATCATTTAATTTAAAAGGTTTAAAATCAGGGTTAAATTTTTTATAAGTAGCTAAAGCACAACCTAAAGGAGTACCTTCATCACCCATAGGAGGAGCTACAAAAACTTCATCTACCCAAGGTAATTCATTTATTCTTTTATTTACTTTAATGTTAGCAAATACTCCTCCGGCTAAAGCTATTTTTTTAGCTTTAGGATAAAGATTATGAAGATGATCAATTATTTGAAGGATTTTTTCTTCAAATACTAACTGACCATTAAATGCTATATTAGATTTATGAGTCCAAAATGCTTTGCTTCCGGTTTTAGTGTAAAACAAATTATAAAAATCTTTATAAATCCCACCTAAAACTACTTCACTACTATTATCTAAATCAGTTAAGTATCCATCAACTGTAATGCATTGGTTAAATATATCATACAAAACACTGTCATAATGTCCATGTGAAGCCATTCCTACTACTTTACCTTCATCTTTTAAGCGTTTAAACCCTAAAAATTCAGTTAACATAGAATAATAATGACCTAAAGATTTCCTACTAAGATCTAAACCATCAATATAAATTAAATTACCATTTTGACCTAAATAATATTTAGCACTATGATTATTACCACTAGCATCCATAGAAATAACTAAAGTATCTTCTTGAAATCCACTTAAGTAATATGCTAAGTTACAATGAGATTCATGGTGACTTACTTCTATATAAGGAGCTTTAATTGTGTTTCTTAAAGTTATTCCTTCAAGCATTGGTTCTACAAATTTAGTGCCAGGAGGAAAAAAGCCTGTGATATAATCTATATCGGTAAGATATTCAGGGTATTTTGATTTTGCCCAATTCCAACTATTTAAAGGGTATCGATGAAAATCGGCTTCAAAATCTTTATAAGTTTTGATTCTACAAAAACGTTCTTCTTCAAACGCAAATATAGGCTTACCATTTTCAACTAATGCTAAACCACAACTATGAATTCCACCTGTTATACCTAATACTCTCATAAATTTAATATATTATAAGGTGAATAATTAGGGAATAATTTATCATCTCTCCAAGTTACTCCATTTAAAATAGCTCTAGCTATCTCTCTATTAGACAAATTATACTTTTTATAGTTAACTGGGATATAATCGTCCCAAACATATTTTTCTTGGGCTAGTCTATTATCTAGCATATTAAAATCTTGGTTTATAGTTTCTCGAGATACAGTATAAGAAACATAGTAATTAGATAATTCATCATCTGGGAGATGAGAGGTATAATTAACTCTATAGTGGGCATATTTTTCTTTAAGAAGAAGATCATAGCGAGTAACTATAGTTCCAAAACATTTTTTTCGGTCACAAAACTCTAAAATTTCGTCTACGTATTCTTTAACTTCGTTAACACTATCTCCATTAACAAAAAAAACTACACGTTTTCCGTTTATATTAAAATAATTTTCATAAATCTTACTTAATCCATTATCCCAAGCCCATACTTCAACTACCCAATTAGTATAAAAACGTCTCCAAGGTTGATAATAAGCATTAGAATTAATTAATCCACTATAGATTAATCGTTTCTTTCCATCTAAAAAATTATATAATCTTAAAACAAATTGTTCTTCAACATTACAGAATACATCAACTCTAGGACCAAACCCTTTAGTTGAATATGTTAAAGTGACTTCTACTTCTTTATTCATCTTTTTTATAGATTTTATTTCCTATTAATAAATAATCTATAGAACCTTTTTCTAAGTGAGCAAAAGCTTCAGCAGGAGTATTAACTATAGGTTCGCCATGCCCATTAAATGAAGTATTTAGTAATACAGGTATATTAGTTTTATTATAATAAGACTTAAGAATATTATAAAATATAGGATGTTTATCTTGACTTACTATTTGGGGTCTTGCTGTTTTATCTGATTTTTGGATTACGGCTGGGATTTTCTCTATCCATTCATCTTTAGTATCGTAACAAAGCGTCATAAACTCAGCTGCAAATTCTGAATTAGTGATATTAAATACTTTTTTTGCTTGGTCTTGTAAAACAATAGGTGCAAAAGGCATAGTTTCACTTCTACCAAATCGTTTATTTAAATATAAATGATTATTTTCGTTTGTAGTTTCCATAACTACACTTCTATTACCTAAAGCTCGAGGACCAAATTCTAATTTCCCATTATGAATAGCTATTACTTTTCTATTAATTATAAGATCAGATAAAAAATCATAGTCAATAAAATCTTTAACTAATTTTACCCCCCAGTTTTTAGATTCATTAAAGCATTCTTCGTCTGAATATTCTGGACCAAAAAATACATCTTTAGTAGGTTTATGTTCCCAATCCCCTAATTCTAGGGATCCTAAAATAGCAGCCCCTAAAGATAAACCTTCATCACCCATAGGAGGAGCTATAAAAATTTCATCAAAACCACATTCTTCATTTATATGTTGATTAGATTTTACATTAGCAAATATTCCCCCTGCTAAACAAAGTTTATTATAATTTGGAAAATACAATTTTACATCTTTAAGATACGCTACTAAATTATCTGATAAGGCTTTTTGTAGGTTATATGCTACTACTTCTTTATGTTTTTGATCTTTAAACCACCCTTCTTTATACAGTTTTTCATAAGCATAATGCATTAAAGTTGTATTTTCGGGGATGTGGGAAAAGGTTAACTCCCCAGTATATTTACAAAGAATATCAAAAGTATGATAAATCATATCATTGTAAAATCCATCGGGAGCCATTCCCATGATTTTACCTTCATCTTTTAAACCTTTAAAACCAAAAAAAGGACAAGCATTGTTAAATAAATTTGCTAAACTAGCATTAGAAGTTTTACCTAAACCTTTAAATTTATCCATTTGTCCATTTTCAGCTAACCAAATACTACCATACTCTTCTTCAAAACATCCTCCATCAGAAGTTACTATTGCTGTTTTATCTTTAAATCCTGAAAGGTAATAAGCTGAGGCAGCATGAGATTGATGATGGGAATAAATTTTTATAGGTTTATTAGTTTTTTTAAGGATATCTAAATAAATTTTTACATTTTGTTCAGATGTAAGACCTCTATAACCTACATCTCTAATGATAGCTAAATCAGTTATAGCAATTAAATCGGCATCTGAGATTTTTATTCCTGTATGTTGTTCGGCTGCTTGTAATGAAGCTAAACCTCCTTCATGAAGAGCATAACAGCTTTTAGTTCTAGTAATTTTTTCATCTTCAACTGCAAATACAACTTTCCCATCTACTATTACTGTAGTTGAGTAATTATGGTCTCCAAAAAATATACCGTATACTATAGCCATATTTAAAAGTTAAAAAATAGATTTCTGTAAGGATTTAAATTTAAATCCCATCCTAAGTCACTATAAAATCCTTGTAATTTACTTTCTAAAATTGTTTCAAATGATTTATTTTTATCAGCATATTCAGCTAATAATGTACGAATTTTTTCTGGTATGTCAAAATCTAAAAATGCTAATGCTTCAATTTTGTATGGATTATCTTTTAGATAAATCCATTTTACTTTATCACCTTGAACAATTTTAGAGTGTTGTCTGTCTAATTTCCAAAATGCAAGTAAATCATTATATTTAATAGCTGCTTTTACGGGTGCAGGAGCACCTTGAGCTACAATTGAGAACATTTCTCCGGCTTTAGGTTTAGCAGCAATATACTTATCTAAAGTATTTACACGAGTAGGATTACCTAAAATTGTAATGTCCATATCAGGAGATAATACTTTGGTTCTAAATTCCTTTAATAATTCATCAACTTCTTTTTGGGGAGCCCCTTTAATAACTCGTTGTAGAACATCTTTAAAGAAATCTCCAAATATTTTAGGGAAGTTAGCTTTCATAAACTCTAGACCTTTAATATCTAAATCATCTACAGGTACACCTTCTTTTTTAGTAATCCACTGAGCATAACGGCGGGTAGCTCTAAAATAACCAGCACGAATCATACACTCGGTTTTCATATCAAATCTGTGTTCTTTGATATTAAATGCTTCTAAAGCTAGTTTATCGTAAGACTTAGTGATTAAACTTTGATATTGAAGAGCAAGTCCTTCAAGAAAGGTGTCTTTTTCTTCTTCAGACATGCTGTCAAAATTAGGATAGAGACGTCTAAGCAAAGGTTCAGCATTATAATAGTTAGAGTCTGTATCAACATAGACGCAGTAGTTTTCGTCTTCTTTATTAGCGATGAACCAAGGTGTAGTTTCTAATTGTATCATATCTTAATCCATTTTTGTTCACTATTTAATTTAAAAGAACCAATATGTTCTTTGTCCCATTCATTTGGTGCTATTAAAGATAAGAAAGGATTTCCGTCATTCCCAACGTAAAGGTAATAAGTTTCACCTATTACAGGTTCATAACTAAATTTAGCTTTATATACTAATTCATTCCACTGAAATTCTTCAACTAGTTTTAAGTATTCTTCTTTTAATTCTAGGAATTTGGTTTCAATCTGTTTATTTACTTTATTAACACCTCGTAGTTTCCAATCATCTATGTTATCAGGACGAATAGCAGGAGCACTTACGTTACTAGCGTAAGGTAAGAGTCCTGGGTTATCAGCTACGTTATCTGGTTTTTTTAGTCCCATACCTGAATTTCACCTAAATTGTGGCTTGGAATATAGTAATTATAATCGTGTTTGTCAAGAAATTCTAGAACAATATTTTTCATTTGTTGAGAGTTACCTGTAATAATAGTGCATTGGGTATACCCATTTAAGAAGAAAAACCCAATTAGTCTATCTTCTACATCAGCATGTTTTACTCCATGTAAATCAAGGATTTTGTTCTTCATGTTCTTGTAATACTGCTTCTACATCTCCCTTATTATTGTAAATAAGCTCAGGAACTGTGATGTGAAATTTTTGGCCTTGGATACTAAAACGCCCTCCTTGTTTAAGCATCTTTTTAAAGAAAGTAATTTCCTTTTCAGTCCATTTTTCACTCATAGCGATTACTTCGTCTTTAGTAAGATTTTTAGTTCTATCACTAACAGTTACTCCTCTACGAATTGATTGTTTTGTTATTCTAATTTGTTCTTCCATTATTTAAACTTTAACTTAAGGATTGACTCATAGGGATTGTAACCCCCTTACCATCATCATAACCTGTAACATTCATTCTTTCTTCTTCTTTATAAGGTCTTTTAAGTATTCCTTTAAACCAAACATCAATTCGATTTCTCATTTTAGTAGCTTCATCATCATCTTTCATTACTTTATTCATATCAGTATTAGCAAATAATGCTGATTCTTGGATGATACGTTGGCCTGTTAAGGTAATACTTTCACTCAAAATTACATTACCATATCTAAAGCTACCTAGAGCTGTAGCACCATATAAGCTGTTTAGCAAAATCTTCATTGTATGTTGCTTTAAGTGCATTTGTTCGCCTAAAGCTTTATTACCGGCTTTATAGGCTTTTTTCATTTCGTCTTTGTAAATAACTCGTTCTTTAAACCATTTAGAAAGAATAGTTTTTAGTACTGAGTCAAAATCAGTTCTGTATAAGACTCCATTTGCTGAAATAGACATGTTGTCTGTTTCGATAAGAGCAATTACATCTTTTACTTTAATGTTAGCTGTTTTACGTTTCGAGTTTTGAATCAATAGTAACCTATCTGGTTCCATTTTTTTCAAATCGTTTAGTGCATAACGACAGTTGAATATTTCTTTACCTTCAACTGTTACTTTCTCATCAGGCATTACAATACGACCTACTAGTGTCTCTTTACCAATGTTTAAAGACATAATGATTGAAGGGTATAGTGAGGTCAAATCTTCATCAAACATGTATTTAAAGATACCTGCTGTAGGACAGAATAGATAGCCACCTGCGTAGTTCTTTTTAGTGATAGGATTTCTATCGCGAGCTGGTGGGATAATATTTTTTTCTAATAGATAAGCTGAGATAGCACCATCGTGAATCATACTGTTTTTGTAGACGTCACTATAGTTGATTTTGCCTTTATGGGCTAGGTTTTTAGTTAAAGACAAGTATTGGAATTTTTCGTCTAATGCTTTTAAAATTTCAACGTCTCGAAAGTTGTATTGGATAAACTTTTGAATGTCTTCTTCGAATAATCTATCTAAAGAACCATCGTATTCAACTTTATTTAGGTTACAATACTTTTCTCCTAAAGCATCTAATTTAAATGAAGGTTCATCTTTAAAACTAAACTTCTTATGGAGTTTCATATAGTCTAAAGATTCAACACCAGCAATTCGAAGCCAATTATCTTGATTCCAACTAGATTCATCTTTAATTTTACCAATTTTAGATAAACGATATGCTTCACTTTTGCCTAACACATTTGAAATACGATAAAACAAATATGGAATATCGAAATAGTCACTATTGTAACCTACTAAAATATCGGGTTGAATTTCATCTAACTTGTCTAACCATCTACGAAGTAGTTCTTCTTCGGTGCGACAAGGAATGATTTCACGGTTTTTAGCTTTAGTATGTTTTAGCTGGTTTTTAATATCTAAAATCAAAATAGCCCATTCATCCGCTTGTTTATCCCACCAAGCAATTGAGGTGCAGGGTTTAGGAGCGCTACGGATATAATCTTCTGTAAGTGCTCCTCCCATTTCAATCTCAATATCAAAAAATATTTCACGATGAGTTTTAGATGGCTCATCGTTGTTACCATACAAGTCAATTAAGAATCGTTGGTATGGTTTCATGTCGTGAAAGTGTAGTTTGGGATTTTCTTTATCCCAACCTGTTACTTTACGTAGAGTCTCTCCTCGTAGTCCTATAAAATCACCTTTATCTGTTTCTTCAAAGGCTGGGTAGGACCAGTTTAGGGTTTTATAACCATTATCAGCCCAAAGATGGACTCGATAATTATTTTTCCCCTCAATAGACTCTACGTAACACGTTTTGTAGATCATTTAAAAAACTGCTTTAGATTAGGTCTAAAATAGTTAATGTTTTTCATTACTTTTCGATCCCTGCTACGATATACAACATACTTGTTACCAACCTGTTCATAGTGACAAGGTTCGCCTTGTTCCTTGGAGCGTATTTCAACAGTATTCTGTGCCTCTTCTTGTGTAGCGCAAGCCTTTGAAAGATTCGACGCCTGTACTTCCATGTAAGCGGGCCAAATTTTATCCTTAAGGCCATGAAGCATAGCACCGTTCCCAATGGATACGTAAGCAATGTCACACAATGCGTCCAGAACTTCAACGATGTTTCCTTCTTCGCAAGCCTGTTTATACTCTTCAAGTTCTTCCAAAACGAATTTGTATACAAAATCCCATTCACTTTCGGCTGGTATTGTTGGCTCATAGTTATTTGGTTTGTTCATTAAATCGTTAAATTCTTCTACCTCACTGACGAATGGTACATATTTGCCTTCAAAAGCTTTTACAATTTTTTCTGCGGTGTATTCAGCCCATTCTACATCTGGGTAACGAGACATATCGTCTCTGTCACGAAGTGAGTGTAGAGTGCCTAAACTATTAAGCAACTCTATTGTAATAATATCTTTAAATTGAGACATGACCATTATTAATTTTAAGTGAATCAAAAAACTCTTTACGTGCTTGGTTATCATTATCCATAAACACACCTGATGCTTTAGTAGTTACCATAGCAGCACCTTGGTGTTTTACACCTCGGCAAGAAACACAATTATGAGTTGCTACAATTGAAACAATTACACCTTTGTTATCTTCACAAACTTTATCTACTGCTTGGTGAATAGCTGCTGTCAATTGCTCTTGAATAGCACCTCTACGACCAAAGTGTTCTACAATACGATTGAGTTTAGACAATCCTATAACGCGTCCATTTTCTCCAGCAACGTATCCAATGTGGACGACCCCACGAATGGACTGGTGATGGTGAGAACACATACTAGTAAGAGAAATGTTGCGCTCAATAATAAGGCCATCGTAACCATCGCTAGGGAACGAAGTAATTTCTGTAAAATTGTCATAACGGCCTTTCCAAAGGTCGTAAACATAAGCCTTAGCCACACGACGGGGCGTTTCCATTGAATTTGGGTCATTTCTCCAATCACATTTTAGGGCATCGAGGAATTGACCGAACGCTTCAGCTGCCTCTTCTACCATTTTTTCTTTTTCTCGATCTGTAAAAGGGAAACCAGGAGCAATTCCATTAGCAAATCCTACTTTTACACACTCGATGTTGTCGTACTTCTTACGACGCTTGTTTTCTGTTCCTTCCATATAACTTATTTTACGTAAATATAATAACTAATCTTTACAGAGCAAAGATACTTTTATAGTTTCTACAATGACCTTTATCATTGTCCATTCCGTAACCTACTACCCATTCATCGTCAATTTCGAATCCGTGTAATTGGACTCCTTGAACTAAAGGATAGTTTTTGATGTTAAATGGAGTTTCTTTTCTTTTGAGGCAGGTTACAATGTTTAGTGTTTTAGGCCACTTGATACCTAAATACTCAATTAGAGCTGCCATTGTGTTACCTGAATCTAAGATATCATCTACAATATAAACGTGTTTACCTTTAATTGGTGTTTCAAGGTCTTTTAAGATTTGAATGTCACCTTGTTTGTTTTTAGCTACGTAAGATTTTACTCTCATAAAATCAATCTCAACATCAATGTCCATATTACGAACTAAATCACTATAGAACATAAATGCTCCTTTTAGTAAACAAACCATTACAATTGGTGTTTTGTCTCCTCGGTGTTCGTCTGCTATGTGTTTAGCAAGAATTTTTGTTTTAATTTCGATGTCGTGGGCGTTAATTAGTTCAGTCATTATTTGATAGCATTTCGGCAATTACACTTATAGTCGTCTAATTCTTTAGTAACGGGTTTTATGTTAGGAAAGTAATAACACTCTCTTGTAGTTCCGTATTTAAGTTCTTTGTAGTATCCTTTTGGGATAGCTGCGTTTGTAGGAACACGAGCAGGAACTTTATCAAATTCTACTCGAATGAATACTTGAACTTGATGAAAATCAGCTAGTAAACGTTCTCTATTTTCTAATTTTTTCCAAACACCTCTATTTAAAGATTGATGTTGTAAGGATGAATTGATGTAAACAAAAGTTTCATATAGCATATCTGGGTTGCAGTTAAATGAAGCAGCAGGAGCCATATGTCCTTTATCCCATTCATTATCTACATAATCAGCATTATCTGAGGTATGAATACCTTCTAAAGTATAAAAATCCATACCAGCACGAGAAGCAGTTCCATTTGAACAAGCTACATTGTAACGGACTGAAAGTGGGTTTTCAAGTAATTCTGAATACCAGATTCTAAAGTAAGGGGTATTCCATTCAACGCTGTCTTTTATTTGCGCAGATAAGGTAACCGATAAATAAACCAATAATAAAGTTAAGCATTTTTTCATTTATATTTAGTTTTACAATTTTTACATACATTTACAGTGTGTGGAATCCCAAAATTATTTCGAGTCACATCGAAAAGGAATTTAGGGTCAAAACTATTTAAGCAATCGTGGCAAACCTCTTTTTTTCGAAGTTTGCCACGTTTTGATAGTTTAGGAATGTCATTTTCAAATTCAATTTCTTCCATAACGGAATTCAAATTTTTCGTTTTCGTTTTCTACTTTAATTCCTTGTTTATCAATGTAGCTTAACTCATATCCATAAGCAGATAAAGCTGAAATGATACCATTTACTTCGATTACTCCTAGAGCCCAAAGTTGGTGTAGTGCGTGTAAGAATCCGTTTGGCATTATACTTGTCTTTTAGTGTCGTATGCAATAATATGGTCTCTACCTGTCATGTTATAACCGTGTTCAGCTACCATTTCAAATACCTTAGGATACATCTCAATTAAAGTTTCTCTAGTATCACCTGCAGGCATAACAAATGTTTTTTCTTTTGGAATATCCATTTCAACTCTAAATGCTTCGATTTCTTCTAAGTTTTCTTGTGTTCCATCCCATACTGGTTTAAAGTGATAATCAGTATGGTAGTTGAGTGTTTGACGAATTGCTTCTTTGTTTTGGCGTAAACGATTGTGTGTATCAATAAATCGTTGGTCTACTACATGACCAAGAGGCGTAGATACTCCCAATACAGGAACGCTATTGCTGAACTTTGGGCTGAGACTAATAAGACCAATAGGGTAATCTGTTTCCAAGAAGGCAGATCCTTCAGTTTCAATAGTAATAAGAATTCCTCTTTCATGAGCAAAGTGTGTTAGTTCGTTTACAAGTGCTGGGTGCATAGTAGGACTACCACCTGTCAACATCATCTCTTTTACGTGAGGATTTTCATCATAGATTTTGATAATGTCGTTAAATGTAAATTGACCTTTTTCAGGGTGAATACTTGTGTACCAAGAATCACACCAGCCACCTTCACCAAAGTAGCAACGGTGAGTACAACCAGTTGTACGTACAGCAATTGTAGGACGTCCAAAACGAGATCCCTCACTTTGAACGCAACGATACAATTCTACAATTGGTAAAACTTTAGTGTAATCTTCAATTCTCTTAAGCGGCATAAATTGCTGAGTTTTTGTGGTTTTCCATGAATTTAACTTTAGCTATTCTTACTCGTCCTTCAGTTTCAAGTTGGACAAAATCATTTAGTTTGTGGTAAAGATATTCAGCAAATTTTTCAGCGCCTACTGCTTCTACTACTCGTAACTGAATGACACCTCTATCATGCATATCACGGAAGTTATCTAGTTCTGGATCATCTTCTGCTACAACTACAGTATGATCAAACATATATTCCATCCAAGCTTTAGGCATCATACCATCAATATTATTTTTGGCACGTTTCATACCTCCAAAGTCCCAAACCCAGTTGCGGTAATCTAATTCACCCTCGAATGTAACTTCAAATTCTACATCATAACCATGAAGGTATTGACAGTGAGTAGTATTCGCTCTCCATTGACGGAAGCAGGTACTAAAACCATCAAATTTCTTTCTTGACTTAAACATTAGCAAAGTTATTATAATTTTCCATTAAAAATGATTTTTGTTGGATTCCAACGTGGCGAGTATATTCCTTTCCTGTATGGTCAACTAAAATCACAGTTGGGACGCTACGAACACCATATTGCATAGCCAAATCACCTTGTTCATCTACGTTAATTTTTTCTACTTTTACTTCACGCGATACTTGCTCCATAATTGGCCCAAATGCTTTGCATGGACCACACCAAGGAGCGCTAAAATACAAATATCTCATACTAATTCTTCTATAATTCCTATAATTTCACTTAAAACTAAAACACCAACTGCAGCAGGAATGCTGAATGGTATCAATAAATATCCTCCAATGCGAATTGTTGATTTGATTAGACTTACTACTTTATGAAGTCTTTGATTTGGCATATGCTTAAAGTCTTTGAATTTGGTATCTAACTTTACGTCTTTTGTATTTTTAATTTTACCATACAATTCAGGATTGATGATACTATCATCGTGATTGTATTTGTCATTTAGCCAATAAGTACCTCTACGTGCTTCAGTAATTCCGTCACTCATTTTTTTATTTTTTATTTCATTTATTAACATAGAAAGAGGATTGTAAGCAAAAACCATATGATTTTGCTCACTAACCTCTTTTCCGTATACGTCTTTAACTGGCATTAGTATCCAGGGATATTAATATGTTCTGCAAGGACGCGTTCAACATGGGTTTTAGCTACTTCCCAGCTAACAGGGCCTGTTTCATCAGCGTATGCTACAGGGTCAGGACGACCAAGCTTAATAAATGCTTCAATACGCTCAACTGATGAAGCTGATTTATAATCACTATACCAGTTCCAAGCATTGGTTTCAGGGCGATAGTAGTGTTTGATTGGTTTGTAAGACGTGTTAGTGCGTTTGTAGACTTCATCAAATTCAAGATCTAAATAATCACACAATTCTTGTCCGTCTTGTAGAATGCCGAATTTATCTGTTTCAAGGTAAGGTGTATAGTAACCTACTAATTCACTATTCCAATTACCCATGCGAAATGCGTGATCATCTGCATCTCTCCATTCTTGACGGCAATCTGGGTAAATTGCATGGTCGCCTGCGTGAATACCGAGAGCAATATCGGTTTGCTCTTTAGTTGATGTTGCTACTGAAAGTGCAACTGCTTGGGTAATTGAAGCAAAAATCTTGTTTCGGTTAGGAACAACTGTTGCTTTCATATTGTCTTGCTCATAGTGTCCTTCAGGTACCTCATCCCCACCTTCTACAAGTGCAGAATTAAGCAAATCAACTAAACCATCAAGTTTAATTTGGCGATATCTAATATCATAGCCACTCGCATTTAAGTAATTAATAAGTGATCGAGCTCGCTCAAGTTCAACTCGGTGCTTTTGACCATAGTCAAAACTAAGAGCTGTTACATTACCATTGTAGTCTTTAATTGCTTTAAGCAATAACGTGCTACTATCCATACCACCTGAAAGTGATACTACTACGTGTTTTCCTTTGTTAAAATCCATTTCTAACTGCATTTATATTTGCCAGGTATTTT
>Ga0208795_1000877_pt1 | contig 14277 bp, 33 predicted proteins | sample CB_VirMetaG_6_FD_184541 | JGI IMG/M metagenome (GOLD analysis project Ga0208795, IMG submission 184541) | Freshwater to marine saline gradient viral communities from Chesapeake Bay - CB_1508_2 Viral MetaG (SPAdes) (version 4) | ecosystem: Environmental > Aquatic > Marine > Coastal | place: USA... | reverse complement strand
AATGAAATGAGTTTCTTAAGAAACGCCAGCGCCGATACGAAAGCGTATTATGGGATTGAGAGATACTACCTCCTGACAGGAGAAGAGGAGTAACTCTCCCTCGCTTCCGGGGCCTCACGGCCCCCCCCCTCGCTTCGCTCGGGGAGGCTAACGTCTCCCCCTGGGCCGTTAGCAGTGATGGGGTGGCCGGGCTGCAGGCCCGGGTAACGGCCCAGTCCCCATGCGCTATGATTACGTCATCGGCAACCAAGCCGATTGTCCCACTGCAATCCGATCACAATGGCCACCTACACTCTCCAACAGCTTAGTGAGGCCGAGACCCTTCCCTGCACACGGTGTGAGGGTACAGGCATCCGCAAGCCTATTGTCGACACCAAGGGCGATGTCTACATCCCTGCCCGTCCCTGCGTCGCATGCGAGGGGCTGCAGACCTTCAACGCTCCGGACGTCACCGCCCTTGTCAAGCTGATCAAGGGGAGGAAGCCCGGGAAACTCCGCAGCAAGCGGCCGGAGAACCCCCGAGCCTATTTCATCTGGCGTTACGCCAGGTTCCACGGGGGGCAGGACGTTACCCTGCCTATGCAGGCCAACTTCGAGGTGATGGGCGACCCGTTCATCCCTCTCCTCGAAGCGGTGGCAGAGAAGGTCGCGCAGCACGTCTACGGCACGGATATGGCTGGCTCCCTGCGCTGGGCCCATGCCATGGGCCATGAGGTGTCTGACTCGTACCTGGATGGCACGGCGATCGTTCCGCCCTCGGCGATGCCCGGGGGCCCGGTGGTGATGGACGGCGACAAGCCGATGACAGAGGCGGCAGAGCTGATCTGACCCCGGGGAGGCTAACGCCTCCCCTTGGGCCGTTAGCGAGGTAGGGGTGGCCGGGCCTGGGGCCCAAGTAACGGCCCACGGACAGTTTGCTATGATTACAGGGTCGGCAACCAAGCCGGCAGTCCCACTGCAATCCGATCACAATGGCTAAGAAGTACGACGGGCCCAGCGCCGAGGAAATCCTGTGCGGCGAGATCGTCGCGCTGATGGAGTCTTCATCGACGCTGCCCCCGTGGCAGCGCCCCTGGAGCGGGTCCAAGGGTCCGCATAGGAACCTGCTGACCGGCGCTGCCTATGGCGGCAGTAATCCGATCCTACTCGAACTCGGTAGCCTCCTGCGCGGCCACACCGTTCCCCTGTGGCTGGGCCAGAGCCAGGCCAGGCAGGCCGGATGGATGCCCAAGAAGGGCAGTAAGTCGGTCCGCATTGTCCGCCCTCAGCAGAACCGCTATGCCGAGAAAGACCAGGAAACGGGTGAGGAGACCACGCGTCAGTGGGTTTCATACAAGCCCGTGCCCGTCTTCAATGTTACCGATCTGCGGGGCAGGAACGAGGAAGCTCAGGCATCTCTCGATGCCGCTGTCGCCAAAGCGCTGGGCCAGAATGACTCTCCCCGTGCCGAATCCGTCCGGATCGACGCGGCCGAGACGGTCCTAGAGGCCTGGCCCGTAGAGACGGTCTTCGGGGGGACGATGGCCTGCTACGCTCCCGGAGCAGATCGCATCTCGATGCCAAGCCCCGAGGCGTTCCGGTCCCGGGAAACCTTCGTGGCTACCTGGGCCCATGAGCAAGCCCATAGTACAGGGCATGAGAAGAGACTGAACCGGCCGATGGCTGGCAGGTTCGGAACCCCGAGCTATGCCCGGGAGGAGTTGGTAGCCGAGTTGGCCAGTGTCCTGATCTGCTACCGCCTAGAAGTGGGGTACGAGCTGGAGCACCATGCCAGTTATATGGCTTCCTGGGCCAAGGGCCTGAGGGACGGCGGACCCAAGGAGCTCTTTAAGGTTCTCAGTGAGGCCAGGAAAGCGGCCGACCTGATCACGGGGAGCTGACGCTCCCCCAGGGGGGGGGCTAACGCCTCCCCCTTGGGCCGTTAGGTAAGGTGGTCTTTCAATCCGCTAAGCTATGCAAGTCGGGAACACAGCCCGGCACTCACCTTTCTCCATTTCTGTCCATCATGAACCCTTTTCTCATTAACGCCCAGATCGAAGACCATCTCGTTGAAGATGACTGCGATGCAGTGGTGATGAAGTATTACTGTGCCAAAAACGATGTGAACGGCAATCCTCGGAGGCTCTTCGCCCTCGTGGAGGATTCCCGAGTCCTGGCTGCCTGGGAAGAGGGCTACAAGGGGTCCGATTGTGTTCCTGGTGTCTTCCGAAAGAAGGCCTGGGAAGCGATGATGTTCGACAAACACAGCATCAGTGTCAAGCAGTATAATGAGATTCTCCGGACCGCTCCAGGACCAGCCTGGGGGCACGAGGTTCCGGGATACGAACACCTTAGGGACTATGCAACAGCCGATTATTGATTACCTGAAGTCGGTCCATAGCTTGGCAGATCCGGAGACGGGTCTGCTAAGCCCGGGCGACTCTATGAGGCTCCTGCAGGACAACGGGTCTTGCTGGGAGGAGTACCTAGAGGCTCCTGGGCCCTGGCCCAAGGGATCGAGGAAGCCCAGGCACATCTTGGGGCATCTTGGCTATTAAGCCCCCGGGGCCGCAAGGCCCCCTGGGCCGTTACATGGGGCGAAGCCCCGTGGTCCGTTAGGGCATGTGCTCCGGAAACCTGCTACATTACCGGTGTCGGGAACGAACCCCGACCCTACGTCCTTTATTCTCCGTCCAAGATGACTACTCTTCCCCTCCCTCAGGCCGCTGGGAACTACTACTTCCCTCCCACGAACATGATCCATGCTGACTGGATCAACATTGCCCTCTGTGCCAGCCGCAGAGGTGGTGAAAACGTACTCGATGGGCAGCGCTGGACCCGTGAGTACTACGGCTATATATCCGTACTCAATGGCAAGGTGATCCGATGAACTTCACCAGTTTCGGGGCGATCATTTTCGCCCTTTCTTTCACCTTCTTCGCCCTCTTGCTCCCTTTCTGACAATGGCACTCACCACCGTCCGGATCCAAGTTGAAACCTACGATGGTTGCAAGACCATCTGGTACGAGAAGTCTCGCCTCAGAGAACCTACCGAGCCGATTAGCAAGCGAGTCCAGGAGCAGCTAGGTGGTTTGAACCTCAAGAGGATTGAGGTCAGCCTGTCTCCTGCAACGGTCTGACCCCCTCGCTTCGCTCGGGGAGGCTAACGCCTCCCCCTCTGGGCGAAGCTCAGTGGTCCGTTAGGTAAGTTGACTGGCCGCAGGACCCAGGACCTGCTACATTATCCGTGTCGGGAACAAACCCCGACCCTACGTCCTTTATTCTCCGTCCAATGAACGAATCCATCACCGCCGCTGCTGACAAGCTCAGGGTCGAGCTTGAGCGCCTTGAGATTCAGCAGGAATCTGTGGCCGAGGCTAAGGCTAACCTCCTTGCCCTGATGACCCTAGCAGGCCCTGACTGTCCCAATACCCTCAAGGTGGAATGGGGTCAGATCCAGCGGGTTACCAAGGTCGAATGGGAATTCCGTGATCGCGGGGTTACCGAGCAGACCAAGGTAGTGGCTGGCCATAAGAAGACCCTGAGCGCTGCTCAGAAGCTCCTTAAGGGGCTGGAAGACGCTGCTAAGGCAGCGGGCAAGGCCAAGAGGGTGGCAGAGACCACCACGCTGAGGGTGATTAAGGGGAAAGGGTGATCCCCGGGGGCCGCAAGGCCCCCCCCCTCGCTTCTTTATTAAATTCAACTGATTCTGAAGCCCTGAACCTGATAGCTGATCTCCTCAGTGGAAAAGAATGGAATATCGATACACTTATGTCCATCAGTGATCTAGTTACCAGCACAGGAAGAGAGATTAAAGATCTGGGAGAAGAGTAACCCAGGGAGGGGAGGCGTTAGCCTCCCCCCTGGGCCGTTACACGGAGCGAAGCGAAGCGAAGCGAGCGTGGTCCGTTAGGGCATGTACCCCCGAGAGCTGCTACATTACCGGTGTCGAGCACACAGCCCGGCACTCAACCCTCTACTCTCTGTCCATCATGAAACTCCCCGCTTCTCTCCGTGAGCTCAGGAAGACTTACGGATTCACGTCGTCTAATCTATATACTACCACTAATCCGAAGACTTTGAAGAACGGTAAGGTGTCTTCTCAGCCTACCATCGTCTTCCACCTCGAACCTATCACTTTCAGTGTCTGCCCTGCCGCAGGTTCCTGTGCCGCCTTGTGCCTTAACAAGGCAGGTAACCCGTTGTATATGGAAAACAAGCTGAGCCGGAGGCAAAAACGGTCGCATGCCTTCCAATACCACAGAGAAGACTTTCTGCAGCTCATGGTCCTCGAAGCTGCACGGCAGTGGAGCAAGGGTTACAGGGGGGTGAGGCTTAACGGCACCTCTGACGTTGCTTGGGAGAAAGAGAAAGTAACAGTAACCCCTGAGCTTTCTCGCTTCGTCCACCTATCCTTCGGTGTGTATCTGCCTGCTCAGGAATACACTATGATCAGCGCTATGGTGCTCATGGGTTTTCAGCCCTATGACTACACTAAGCGGATCGATCGAGATTTTGATAAGGCTAGGTTTCTTGGTTATCACCTTACCCTATCTTGGGGCGGGAAACATGACGACCAAATCTTCAATCTGGCTGAGCGCTACGGCCTTAACGTGGCCGCTCCGGTGTACGGTGTGAAGAAGTCTAAGCCGGTTCCGAAAACCATCAAGGCGCCTAACGGCGAAGAATATGAAACCATTGATGGAGATGTGACCGACTGGAGGCGGGACGATGGATACAGCGGATCCCCGCGTATCGTAGCGCTGCGGCTCAAGCGCACACCCGGTCAAACAGAGCGCAAGGCTCGAGCATTCTGCATCGTGTAGGGGCTTGCGCCCCTCTTTCTTCTTCTCACCTCATTGTCATGAACCGCTCCGTTGTTATTGTCAAAGGTCCGAAAAGGCGCGAGTACGCTGTCATCCGGATTCACTGGATTTACGGTCAGACTCTTGTCGATTGGCTCAGGACGGAATACAACACCTGGGTCAAAGCTTACGACCTTATCTGTCAAGGTCACCGCAGTACGGAAGAGGAATTAGGACCGTACCCCAAGGAGCACGAGGTATTTAGGACTCTCAAAGAGGCTGAAGCCTGGTGCGAGCACTTGACGCTTGCGTATTACGACGGGAAGCGTTGGAAGTTTAAGGGAGAGGTATAGGTCTCGGGGGCCTCAAGGCCCCCCTGGTCCGTTAGGTAAGGTAAGGTAGATATAACGCTATCGTTATATTGATATACTCGCGCATAGGGTTGGATTATTGCTATCATGAGGGGTTGTGCCCCTGCGGGCAGACCTCTGAGACTAGGTATAAATACCTAGAGACGATGCGCCGCCGCATGAGGGCAGGCCTGAGGGTAGATATAACGCTATTGTTATACTAATATACTCGCACCTCAGACCGTATTGTTGCTATAATGAGAGGTTGTGCCCCTGCGGGCAGACCTTTGAGACTAGGTATAAATGCCTAAAATCGAGACGGCTGGTCCGTTAGAACTAGATATAACGCTATCGTTATATTGATATACTTGCGCATAGGGTTGGATTATTGCTATAATGATGGGTTGTGCTCCCACGGCCAAGGGGTAACTTTATGCATATTTTGCATAAAAGTGATTCGTCGCCGCATTAGCGCGGCGTGGGAGAAGGCCTTAGAGAGTTGTGACCCTGCGGGCAGGCCTCTGAGACTAGGTATTTATACCTAGAGACGATGCGCCGCCGCATGAAGGGGCTGCCCCTGTTCCGGCTGCCCAGGCTGGCATATAGGGTATGGGCTTATGGGAGGGGGGTATGGGGTAGAGGGCTTGGGGGTAAGAGGCATAATCTGCCTGGTCCGTTAGGACCAGGTCTAACGTGCGTCCCCCCCGTTAGGGGGGGTTTAAGCACTCTATCTATAGATATTCCCTAGATCCTACTCCCCCCTGTCAACCCCTTCGGCTCGCTTCGCTCGCCGAACGCAGTGAGGCGAAGCGCGGCGGAGCCGAGCGCGGGACGAAGTCCCGGCCGAACGCAGTGAGGCGTGGTATAGTGTCTGTGTAGTTGCTTCGCTTTATTGTGGTTGCCCCGGAACTAGACCAACTTGACGAAATCCTTGACGTCTTGGACAGGCAGATCATTGGACTGCCAAAGCACATCCAGGAGAAGATGGTCGCCCTTGAGCGGGATGTCCAGGACTACAGAGAGGACGTCCTGAGCCGAGCCAGAGACCTCCAGGAGGACGTCAGAGAGCGGGGTCTAGCAGCGCTGTGAAGAGGAGAACCCGCTATGCCTCCGACTATGCCGGAGAGGTCCTTGTAGGCCCTAGGGGAGGCTGTTACTACGTCGATAAGGACGGGATAAAGGTCTACCTGGTTTCTAAAAAGAAGCCGAATAGGAATTACAACCCTCCTACCGGATCTTTCTCCCGTTACCTACAGAATCAAATCTAACCGCTATGAGAAACAGAATTTCAGTCACCAAAGAAAACCGCATCTGGGAAATGAGGTGCCAGGGGTATACTTATGCCCAGATCTCCGAGGCCCTTGGAACTTCCCCCCACCTGACCAGAGTCCTGCGGCGCATCCGCAGGCGTCCCAGTAGAGCCTCTGATCCTGTCCGTAGAGGCCGTAGAAGGTGGTTCCTGGACGATCGGCAGGTAGGGGACATCAGGAGGCGTGTAAGGGCCTCTGAGAGCGTTACAGAGGTGTCTCAGGAGTATTGGTTATCCGGCACCTCGATTAGGAACATCGCTGGGGGTAAGACTTATACCCGTCCTGAATACGGGTTTAAGAACCGCCTTGTTGGTAGTTGAAAGCTTTTAAGGACATGCAAACTTCCATGGGCAACAAGAAAAAATCCTCTTCTCTGCGAGAGAGGATGAATGACTTCGACTTTGATATCGAGGACCCAAAAGAGTCAGGCAACTCAAAGTACCGGAAGGATGGAGAGTTGCCGATACGGTCAAATTTGCAGTAGAGTTACAGCCGGGGAAGCCTCCCCAGGCCACCTACTGGAGAGATGTAGAGGGGAGGCCGGTAAGGTGGAATAGTGCTACGAAGGCTTGGGGCTTGGTGGAGATAGCTCCTGAGCCTGAACAAAGCAGCGATATAGAAGAGGCTTCTGCTAGAGACAGGGTATCAGAGTTGTCGAGGATAGTTTCGGGGGAGAAAAGCAGGGATAGGTTCAAGTCTAATCTGGCCAAAAGATCCAAAGATGTTATCGAGGCTTATGAAAAACTCTCCGACGATCAGTTAGACTCCATCTCTCTGTATACCACGGAGGAGTTCGTCCACATTAACAATCACTTGAGGGGGGAAGAAGTCAGGGGAACTTAGCCCCGAGCAGCAGGAGTTTTATGCCAAGAAAGCTAACGATCTAACAGAAGCTCTGAGCAGGATTCCCAATGCTAAAAGTCAAACCTATTACAGAGGGACGGCGGGGGATATAAAGACCAGCACTGCTCAGAGGAAGTTTGCCAAGCTGAAGCCCGGTGACACGTTTCAGGATAAATCTTTCGGGTCTTATTCCACCAGCTCCGATGCAGCTCAGGAGTTTATCGACCGCGAAGTTTCGAGCACCTACTTCATATTGAAATCTTCCAACCTGAAGCAGGTCGACGTCCTGTCCTCCTCTCCTCAGGAAGAGGAACACTTGTCGATGCCCGGTCAGAAGTTCTTAGTAAAATCAAATAAGATGGTAGACGACCGCTCCATGGGGAGAGTCAGAGTGATCGAGCTAGAAGACGCTGTCTAGTAGTTTCTCAACGAACATATTTTCAATCCCCTTCTCCACCCAAAGAGGGATATTACTAACACTGAGAACATAACCCGTACTGAAGTGAATCTGTCCCGCCTTAACCATTTCCTTCGGGTAATTCTTCACCTCGCAGAGGGATATATATCTACTTCTAATAAAAAATACCGCCCCCACCTTGTACTCGGCGCAGAGCGGTATCAGGGATTGGCAGAACAAGGCTATGTCCTTAGCTCCCATGTCTAATCGGATCGATGTAGTCGATTATATCGGATAGTCTGACTCGGGGGACTGGAATGAACTCGAGATTTTCGTCAAAGTAATCATCCCTAACGGCGTGGTTGATGACGATAGACCCCTCGGGGCCCGACACACTCCTGTGATACGTGTCAGGAGGTATCACGAGAGCGCCGGAGTGGAGGTCGAGAGTAACAATGTGGTAGGGGTTTTCCCAGGCTCTGTTAACCAGCTCGAAGGTCCTGGAGCCCATTACAACCCTGTTGTAGTCGGTCTGATGCCTATGGACGTAGAACTGTCCGTCAGGAGGAGAGACGGCCCCTGGGCCATGTATGACAAGGTCCGTGGCATTGGAGCCGGGAACACTGATGTCGTAGAAGGTGACTTCGGGGGTTTCCCTGAATACACGATGGGGAAAGAACTCTGGGATATTCACTTGACCACCTCGTCCCAAGCCTTCTTGAACTTCTTGTCGAAGTTGTCTGTGTAGACAGGATAAAACGCAGTCAGTGCTGCGGTGATATCAACTATATCTTGAGTTTTCCCAGAGTTCACAGCTTCCTGTAGCTGATCGATCAGGAAGTCGAAATGGGCGATATGATTGAACGACTCTTGAAGGTCGTTCATCACGGTCCAGGTTTTAGAGGGCATGGCGGATGGACGAGGTAAACACTGCTGTATGGTAGCACGGACAGTTTACTGTTCGACGCAGACGAGCTGGTGGTATCTCTGTTCGCAGACAACTATGGATCTCTGATCCAAAGCGGAAAGCTGGTACATGACAATACACATCTGCCCTATTAGGATGACTAATCCTGCTCTCTTTTTGACTCCGTCAAGGTATTCTTTCATTGTTCACTCCAAGGTAAAGGTCTTTTCATCAATCTTTCGATACTCTCCATAGTTTCTTCGCTAGGAAGTTCCAATCGTTCTACAAGAGCATCGAAGTCTTCTGCTGGTAATGTGATAGTCGGGGGTGGATAAGAGCCTTTACCCCAGAACTCTTCAAACGACCATTTGTATTCCATAAGTTCCCAGCCTTGATTTATTGCTGACCAGAACTCTCGGGCGAGAGTAAAGTCATCAAGACGGAAATCCTCGTGATTCATCAGTCTCCACCACCAGTAAAATGGAGAGTGTCTAAGAAATCTATTTGTTGCTATAAATTTTGTTAACTTCATTTTTAAGTTCATTGTCGTCTCCTAAGACAAGTGAATAATACTGGTCTCTACCACGAAGATTCCAGGGGTCTTCAATATAAGGATCTGAATACATTTCAATCCACCCTATGCAGATTGATTCAAAGAGGTCACAACGGTCAAGATTGTCTTCATAAGAATCAAATCTAAAATACCAGGCATTTCTCCAAGACCACCAAGAATCTTCAATCCATTCCCGAAGTTTCCAGGTCCAGCCGATCTGAATAGGATTCATCAAACTCCTCATAGCGTGTGTTAATCTTACCGCAGTTATTAAAGATATTCAAATGCCCAATTGTGCCGTCTTTTTTATAAAATGCCAACCAGACATGTTCACCTTTATCCATCACTTCATAGTGGACCATGTCGACATCCTTGATGACTAGTTCATCAGTGTTGTAAAGTCCTGTCATTGGTACGGATTTTTCATTTCATTGAGGATGGCAGTGAAGAAAGCAATACGATCTTTATCATATGCTACATCAACGCCATGAGATTTACAATACTCCGCTACTGACTTCTCATCCTTCGTGGTTTGGTACACATCGAAGTTACTGAATCTCCCGTAAGTGATATAAGTCCTGAATTCTTCGCGCATGACTTCGAAGAGACGGAAGAGTTCTTGTTGTGAGAGTTCAAGCTCTCGGTCAGTGGCCTGGTGTGCTTTGAATTGGATTTTCATTGGTTTGGTTGAACTAGAGTTATTATAACAGAATAATCCACCACTCACAAGGAGTAGTGTGCCAGTTAGTCAGATGTCCTTAACTATAATTGACGTGTAAATGTTGCTGCCAAGTGAACATTGGTTGGTCTCTACGATGAATCTGAACCTTTACATGTTCTGGAATCAGTGCATTATACTTCTTTATAAACTCTTCTTCTGTGAGTTCTTCAAACCCGTGCATGTAATAATCACAATCAACAAACTTTGAGAACTTTTCTTTCTCTCTATCTACATCATCATAAGATTCATAATTACGACAGATCGTCATCCAGTAAGACCTTCCTTCTCCAGTGGCAAAGTAATCAATCACAAAGAAACGATAAAATGGTTTTTCAGTCATGTTTACCCCGTTCAAGATAATCTTTTCCTTGCTGATACAGCCCCTCAATCAATGCGTTGATGTCAGCAGTAGAAACAGCATCAAACTCGTGATTGAGGTTTTCATACCTTAACGCATCAAGCATACACTCTAATGTCATTGCTTGTTGAAACTCTGGTGTAATAGGTGTGCCCCAAGTGAGACCAGAACATTCAGTATTGTAGAACATATTGTATCGGTCAAGGATGCGACGATTTCTTACTATGCTATTTTCCTCCGCAAACTTATCAGCATCAAATACTTGTGATTTAGCAAATTCTTCTTGAAACTTTTCAGTATCCATAAGTTGTCCTGTAGTCATCTCTTTAATTTTTTGTTTTCCGTATTGTGTTAACTCTCTCTTCTTTTTTCTCATGCTCTCCACTTCCTCTTGGGAAAGAAAGAACCCGTCTGAAGTGTGTCCATATTCCTCAGTCATTGAGTTTTGCCTCCAGTTTCTCTATTCTATCACACAATTCTGTGATAATAGCAATCAGGGAAGGATAGCAAATGGTTTCAATATCATTTCCATTTTCCATATCCATATATGTGTGATAGTAGAGTTCTTTATCAAAGTTTCGTTCAGTCATACTTTGTCTGCCTCCTTACAAGATTCCCAAATGTCTTCACAGATACGATTGATAGTGTCTCTACACTTCCAATCGTGCTCATAGTTTCTTAGTAACCAGCCAGTAATATCTTGACAGATATCATCAGCATCACTGTGATGAACATAGTGTTTGATGATTTTGTGAAGTGATTCGGTCATCGGTTTTTTTGAAAGATAAAGGGTCAGGTGTAATAGGTTACACAACGGAAGGCACGGACGCAGCAGCGGGCCGCCTTACTGCAGCCGCACACAACACCAATATTATACGTAACATGGCCAGCACTCGTAGCATTAACCTCCGTAGAAGACCAATAGCTGGCGGCGGAGAAATGATGGCGAATTGAACTATAAGCAAGTGTAAGTTGTTCCTTTGTAGGGACAAACCATTGAGAAGGATTAAAACCTTCTACCTTAAGTTTATCAAACACTTCAGGGAATGCTTTAGACCAGGTACATTCTACTTCAGTAGACTTGGGTGCTACCAGAAGTGCTAGTCCATTTTCTTTTTTAAGGACAATAGACCCGTCTTCAAGAGTATCTCCAGGAACAGCGGTCTCAAGAGTTACTTCTTTGTAGTTATTCAGTTGTTCTTTAAAGGTCTTAAGTTCCGCTTCCAGTTCTCGAATTTTATTTTGGAGTTGATCCTTAGAAGTCATTGGGTTGTGTTGTGTATGAGGTTATTATACACCACAAGACCACTCACCACAAGGGTCAGTGGTCGGTTTGAGAAGTGTCCTACCTCAAATCCCCCTCTAAAATATCAATACAGTCTGCCCACCCACTAAAGTAATCAAAATCGTATTTGTTGTTGTCTTCCTTATGATAGTTTTTTATCCAGTCCTTCACGATGTTCACAATCTCATTTGCGATTACATCACTTGATTGTGCTGCGTTATGGGATAGGTAGTAGTCGTGTATGAGTTCTTTGAGTTTCATCTCAACATCCCCATCATCTTCTGTACACAATCGTTGAAACCATCTACAAGTAGTTCAGTATTTACATTTTGTGAACCAGCAGCAGATTGTGGTTCAGGAAGCCAATCCTCTACCAAATCTACAATCGCATCACAACAATCAGTAGAATACCCAAGTTCAAACAATCTGTTGTAGAGTTTTTGTGCTTGATATTTTTTCGTCAATCGTTCAACCACTTCATCCATAGGTTTTGGATTATCTTTCTCATCCCACTCTACTTCATCATAATGCTCTGGTTCATCAATCGCATCTTTCTTTACCTGACCATACCACAATCCCTCCAAGACGCTTGTGGTTATATCATCAGTAACAATATTCATAGGAGATTTGTGTCGTTCAATTTGTTTCCACCAAACACCACCAAACCGACCATCGTTATCATAATCAATACGAAGATAGGTATGACCATTATACTCTACCTTATCAACAGTTCCAGATTCTTGGTATTCCATTTTTGGTTGAGGATATGCTTGTTTGATTTTATCAAAGAGTTGTTGAGCATCATCATTCATCCAAACATACTTATCAATCAATTTGAGTTCTTCAATTGTCAGTTCAAGTGTGATTTTTTGTTCAGTCATTGTGGGTCTCCTTTGCTATTTTTTTAATCCAGATAATATCAAGTCCGTTTGCTGTTTTTCCTGTTACTCTACCACATTTATTATAACGAACACCACCACCATTTCCTAAATCAAATAAAAAATGACGGTCATCATCTGGATACTTATGATACATTATAATTTTACCATAAAGAGTTCTATCGTCCCTACGAACAACCTTAACGACATAATTCAAACATTCTTGAAGATTGACGAGTTCTATCATTTTGATTTTAAGTTTAGTTTCAGAAGTTGGAAAGGTTTCTTTGCCTTCGGTTTTGAAGATAAGATCACTCATCGGTCTTGGAGCATCTTCCAGCATTATAACCCATAATGAACGCACTTTCAACCCAACGCATAAGCATTTCTTTCCTCTGGTTCTCATCCCCAATCTTTATGTCGTCCATAAAGTATTCATACCGAAATGTAAAACTACCATAAAAATCCCCATAAAACCACTTATTAAATGCTAGTTCGGCATCTTCTTGTGGATTAAGATACTCATTAGCAGGATGTTTAGTCATAAGGTTGTTGTCGGTTGGCACTCCACTGTTTAGTAAAAACTAACCATTTTTCTATTCCCGGAGACATTTCAGCAGAGTAATGAATTCCGTCCTCACTAATTGCGTCCAAATAATGGATTTTTGTAGTGGGACAAATGGTTCTTGTGATGTATGTAAATTTTACTCGTTCAGTCATTTCAGTTCTTGAAGAGTTTGTAGATTGCGTCTGCTACTGCGAGTGCTTCTTTTTCATTCATACAAATATGCCGAACTCTCTTTTCACCTTTCTCCTCATCGAATGCTGCCATTTCATTTTCTACTTCCCAATAGGAAATGGTGAAACCTTCACATCCTACATCAAGATGAGTATCTTCGGCAGTATACCAATAAGATTCGTATTGTTGGATGCGGATTTGAGTGCTAATTACTACTTTTTCCATAAGAGGTTTCTGTGTGTATGAGAGTATTATAGGGCATCCAGAGGCATTGGAAAGTGCCCTTGTGCCAGTTCGTCAAGTGTCCTTTACCAAATTTGAATAACATCTACATCTACTCTACGGAAATTCCAATAATCATCACTATCTTTATGGTAATAGGACTTCATAAAATCATCATCCTCATTAATATCTTCTGGATAAATTGTTGCTGTAATTTTTTCTACTTCTATTGATGATTCATAACTACCACAACTACCCGACAAAACTACTTCCATATCATCAGGATATTGTTTAAGAATTTCCTGTAATTTTTTGTTTTTCATATTTATAACATCAAGCAAAGCATAAAACATTTAGACCATTCTGGATATGTGATAGGAATGCGTCGTCGTCGTTCATCTCACTTCACCTCCAACACAATTCGTTTGTCTTCTGGAATAAGATTGAAAATCTCTTCAAGAGTTGGTTGTTCCCGTTCTCCAAGAAACTCTTTACAAATACCCGAATAATTCAATCCAAATTCGTGAGTAAAGACAGGACGACCAAGTGATTTCTCAACTGCTTCATGAAAAACATCAAAAGGACAACAAAGTTCAGCAGTGAAAAGTTGAACCCCAGCAATCTCCCGATAAGAAAGGTTTTTCCACCAGTTGGAATGACTGAGTTCAATTGCGTTTTCTTTGCCGATAGAGTTTGTAAGAGACATAATGTGTTTTGTGTATGAGTGTATTATAAGGCATCTGGTGCCCCTGTGGAGTGCCCTTGTGCCGGTTTCTCAAGTGTCTGCATAGAAGTCCAGATAGTCCATTTCTTCCAGGTGTCAGTATTAATACAGCGTAATAACATCTACATCTACTCTACGGAAATTCCAATAATCATCACTATCTTTATGGAAATAGGACTTCATAAAATCATCATCCTCATTAATAT
>Ga0208795_1000876_pt1 | contig 14283 bp, 9 predicted proteins | sample CB_VirMetaG_6_FD_184541 | JGI IMG/M metagenome (GOLD analysis project Ga0208795, IMG submission 184541) | Freshwater to marine saline gradient viral communities from Chesapeake Bay - CB_1508_2 Viral MetaG (SPAdes) (version 4) | ecosystem: Environmental > Aquatic > Marine > Coastal | place: USA... | reverse complement strand
AACCTGGCATTGCTTGTGCAACCGGCATTACGTCTGCCACCGCGTCGAACAAGAGTTCGCTGCGGAGCGCAAAGTACGCAATCCGGTCAAATGCTGTCTGGTCTGTTGACAGACTTGACTGCTGTGTATAAGCCACTGTGATTTACCTGTGGTTCTTTCCCCCACAGGGTCACTGTGGGCTAGAGGTTTTCTGCTTCCTGTCGGGCTTGAGCCAAAATCTGCATGACCTCTTGTTCGTTACGAGCCTGATTCAACTTGGTGTTCCAGTCAACAACAGGTTCGCTTGTCTCGCCAGCACGTTGAGCCTTGGTAATACGACTCCACGCATCGGCCTCAGATTTTGCTTTCGCATCCTCTACGGCCTTCTGGATAAGGTTTGCTTCCTGTGCTGCTGCCCTGATTGCTTCAGCCGTGATCTCACCGTCGTAACCCTTTACGAAATACTTGGCCATCGGATCATCCATTGGGATGCCCGCTTTCATAAACGCGTTTTCGCGCTTGATGGCTTCCGCTTCCGCTAGTGCCTGCTTTGATTGCTGCAACTCTTTTTCCAGTTGCTTCATCCGTGCCCGCACTGGGTCTTTCGGTGTCTCGTCGGTTTCGTCTTCGAACGAATCGTGGACATTAGACATTAGCTCACTCCTTCTACCCACACCACAGGGGAGGTCCTTGTGGCGGCTGTATCTTTTACGACAAGTTCACCATACCACACCCCTACCTGTTTTTACAAGGGGTATCTATTGTGCGGTACCGACACCGGTTTCGATAGTGCCTGAGGTTGCACCAGTGGTGCGAGAAAATTGTCCGCCACCTTGAAACTCTGCGACACGTTCACGTTGACGACGTTCCAGTTTCTTCAAAGATTCAACGTCGTATCCAAAAGCTGCCCCGATCTTCTGTGCTTCGGTTAGACGTTCTTCGCCGCCCATTTCTTGATATAGGCCAGACAATTCGCCAATCCGTTCAAAGGTCGTTTGGGCTTGTTCTGGCGTGTATCCGCGGGCAAGCAGGTCTTCTGCGCTTGTGGCGGTCAACTCGAAGCCAGCTTGTTCGCGGGCGCGAGCAGAGACACGTGCAGCTTGAGCTTGTTTGGTGAGAATGGGGGCTGCTCGCTCCGGGTCAAGGAAGTATGCAGCCAACTCATTTTCACTAACGTTATACAGACGTTGCATTTGCCGTTTTACTTCAGGGTCAGCATCACGCACCATCACATAGCCCTCTTGAACACGGCTATTCAGTTCCGACACGGATACGTCATTCTCGATCAGCTTCCGGAAATCCGAAGATTCGTCGTAGAAACCAGCAGGCAAACCGGCTGCCCGCATCGTGTCACGATACGAGTTCTCCAAAGCAACATAGGTTGCGGGGGAAAGTTCGGGTAATCCTTTTGCTGCACGTGCAGCATTTCCAGCAAATCTTGTCTTGTATTCCGTGGTGCCTCGAAGCTCAAAGAGGATGGCATCCGAATCGGTTATGCCTTTGGCGACCAGTTCGCGGATGTTGCTGGTCAGTCCTTCAAGGCCAATTCTTCCCAGTAGGGCAGTCAGGCGAGAGTAAGCATCTTCGTCAAACTCTCTGCCAGCGATGGTTGTATCACCATCTCCGGTATCGTCCGAATCTCCGGTATCGTCCGATTCCCCCGAATCTTCTTCATCGAAAGTGCCGGCGCGACCAACGGCCTCAATAGCCGAAAGCGCACCCAGGGCATCCTCCGCTGAGTATTTTCCGCTTTGTACCCCAGCCAAGATTTCATCAACCCGTGCTTGCGCCTCGCCAGAAACAAAACTTCCCGCTACATCTGCTGCACCGGCCACCTCTCCCAAACGGGCAGCGTTTTGCTCGGCAAGTATTTCGGCGGGCGTTTTGGTGGGTGTAGCAGCCTCTTCTTGCGCTTTGATGAAAGCATCACGCTGTTCTGCTGTTGGTACGCCAATTCCAGGTTGATAAAACCCTGCACCAAACTGTGCTAACAAATCGGCTTGTAGTTGCTCTGCGTCAATGTTGATCATTTTACGAACCCGAACGCTTTCTCCAGACTCGACACAAGATCATTGACTTCTTTCCTCGCATTCGTTGTGTACTGATACCCGAAATCAGGATTTGACTTCAACAAATACTTCCATTCGTTTGTAGACATAACACGATACTTGCCAGGTTCCCCGGTCTTCAAAGCCTGCCCAACGAAATCCTCGGTCAACGGAATACCCGACAACGGTGTGCCCAATACGTCGGATGCCACTTTCCTGTAGTCGTACGCCATGTCTTCCAACGTCACACCAGCGTCAATAGCGGCAGCAAGATGTGGATTGTTTACTTTTGCTTTTTCCCTATAGATACGAAGAAGATCATCCGATGTAATCCCGCCAGTCAATACCTCAACAATCCGATCATCAGACATTTGGCTCAAATAAGAGGTGCCAATTGACTTGACTCGAAGATAGTCGTTGCTCTTTCGTGCTTCTCCGATTGCATTCGGGTTGGCAAAGCTGCCGTCGTCGTTGCGTCGGAAAACTTCCTTATATGCTTCGGCTTTCAGGTTGTCCCCCTCCCATCCGTAGCGCATAGCATTGTTGAGAAGTCGCGCATAGTTGCCGGAGTCAAACGACAATGCGCCAACCTGTTCACGTACACGTCTTCCCATTTGCTGCGTGGCAAGCTCCTTGTACCAAGACGTAGCCTCGAATCGGGTAAGGAATAATGCGGGGTCGGTAATTTTGGTTTTTGGGTTTACTGCTTCAGCCAGCAGGTCAAAGACATCTCGATACTTTTCGCGGTCTAATTCATCCAACATCCACGAGTATTTTGCGTATTGGCGGCGCACTTCGTCTTCCCAACCAACCTGATAGGTGGGTGCAGCAGGCTTTTTGCCTAAAAGTTCACTACGAATAGCTGCCCTGTTTTCTGGGGTGTCCGGCAGACCGCGCTTGGCGAGTTCTGCGGTTACGTTTGCGCGGGTAACTTTCTTCGGAGCGGCAGCAGCACCGCCAGTCGCACCGTCGCCGCCAGTTCCACCGTCAACGCCCGTGTCGCTACCCGAAGGCACCACCCCCATCGGTACTGGTGGAACAAACTCGCCGCCAGTACCGCTGGTGGTAGTCGGTTTCGCTGAGGTAATCGGGCGTGCGGACACGCGAGCCAAAGATTCTTTCGCCGTGTTCAAGCGCGTGCGAGCAACCTCAACATCAGCCGCATCCAACGTGTTATTGTTGAAACGTTCCAACACTCTGTCAAAGTTGGCTTGCGCATCCGCCACAGCCTTCTGAGCCGCTTCCACCGTCTTAGGTGTTTTTATGAAAGCCTTCGCTTCCGCTTCCGCTTTCTTTTTCGCTTCATCAGCCTCAGCCTTTGCCAACACACGCAAATCACGAATCAAACCACCCATCTCGGCAAGCGTGTAGGTGACACCCTTGTAGATGATTTGTTTGTCACCGCGCTCGCGGGCTTCCTGAACTTTCGCCAAATCGTCTTTAGCAGCCATCACGAACCTCCAAGAGCGCGCTCGATAAGGTCCGCCAACGCTTCTTGCGCGGCTTTGAGGTCATCGCGTAACGCCATTACGCACCGAGTTTCTGGATCGACTGATCCATAATGTTCATAAACTGCATAGCCCTATAAGCCTGTGCCTGGGGAGCGAACTTGTTCTCAATTCGTTTCTCGGCCAACACCCCGATGTCTGATTCCTGCACGACGACGCCGCCAGCCTGTTCACGTTTGGCGGTTTGTATTTGCAGATTTTGATACATTTTTGCAAACTTTGTTGCTTCGATGTCGCCAAGATCACGTCCCAACAAATCGTTGGTTGTCTTGCGGAACACCGCTTTGATGTCATCCTCTGACGTAACACGAATAACCGGAGGCTTTGACGTTTTTTGTACGTTTGGCACCGTTTTCATGAAGACGTTGTACGCCTCTAAAACGGGACGCCCTTCGATATTTGCAAACCTAAGCAAGTCTGCAAACGCTGAACGGTCTTTGTCGTCGAATCCGGTGCCTTTCTTGTAACCGGTTATTTTCTGTTCAAGGCCGGTAAGGATTTGATCTCGAACTTTTGGTGACAAAGTTTGGAGAATTACATTGGCGTCGTTGTTGACGTCGTAGTAGACGCGAGTAATCTCGTTTCCTTTGTCATCATAAATGACTTTGGGAAGTTTTCCCGTTGGCGGTTTATAGCCTTCGGGTATTCCGGTGTAGTAACCTGATGCGGTTGGGGTGACAATAAGTGGACCCAGCACGTCCTCGGCTGGATTCTCCGTAGAGTTTTTATCTTTTTCGGCCATTATTCATCAACCTCTTGTTGCAACAACTGACTGTACAACCTATCAAACTCAGGTACTTCACGAACAAGAACGTCGGCGTATTGGCGAAGATAGCCACGCAACTGTTCGGCTCCGCGTGCCCGTTCAATGCTTTTTAGGCCAAGTTTTGTGGCTTCTGCGTACACATAATCCCTGACCTGGAAATATCGGCGTGCGGCATCCGCCACCTTATTGTCCGCAAGTGACGGGTCTTGCACAGCGTCTTTGGCAATTTCGATGCGGCGACGCAACTGGTTCGGGTCGAACGGTGCATATCTGAAACCTGGGTACAGTTCACCTAGATATTCACGGTACCGCGCTAAGTATTCGCGCTGATCTTTGTTTGGGTATGCGCCAATAAAATCTTGCAGCGAGCGATATTTCTTGTAGGCGATGTAACGTTGCGCAGCTTCAAGGCTTTCATCTGTGGTGAGGCGTTCGCGGGCACCTTTTTCCAGTTGTCGCGTGTAGACCTGCCAGTCAAGGTCGGTTCCTCCGGGTGCAAAGAATCCTGCAACTTCTTTGTATTTACGGAATAGTGCTTTGTTGTCGCGTTCAAATGCGCCGAACTCGCTGGAAGCGGTAAGTCCTCCATGAACGGCTTTGGTTTTGCCTGAGAGATACACGAAGACGTCCTCGCCGTAATCATCCAGCCAAGAGGAGATGGCGGTGTCGTAGTCCTGCATTTGGCGTTCGCGTAGGTCCTGTGACAACAGGTTGACGAATACGTCGCCCTGTTTTGTTTGAACGGATACTTTTGGGGTGGGGCGAGACGGTCCGAGGAATTGTCCGATTGCGCGGAAGACTGTCAAATATTTTGCTTTGCCGGTTGCCTCCTGCGCAAGTCTGTCTAGGTCTTCCGGGTTTTGCAGGTCGTACTGCCCAGAAGCCGCCAATGCCTGATACGTCTCAAAGTACGTGTTGCCGAAAACGGTTTGTGATTCAGGATCATCAAAAAATGCGGATTGCATTTTTTTCAACCATGCAGGTGTCAACGAATCAACAACCGTTCCGGGTATGCCTTTGTTGCCGGCAATGTCAAGTTCGCCGTACGGAAGAAAAATAGATTTAGCCCAATCAAATGTTGGTGTATCTCGAAGCATCGCGGTTGCAGCAATTTGCGCAAATGGTCCTAGTCCCGGTCTAACATCCAAACCCATCAACGCACCTTTGACGGGTGCCTGAAACTGAGCATTGACTCCGACGCCACCGCCAACATTTCTGGTTAGCAAATGGGTTAGCTTGTCACTGAACGGATAACTGAATGTCCATTCACCTGTCTGGGGATCGGTGAAAAAGAATCCGCGACCGTTACCATCGGGGTCTGTTTCTCGCCCATTCTCAACAATGAGCTGAGTTTTTCTGAGTGCGGAAAGATTGGGTAGTGGCATCAAACCGGTTTCGACGGTGTAGATGCGTCCTACTCGGCGGAAGAACTCAAGTTGTGCTTGGCCAAACGGAACCAACATCCTTGATACGTCAATCAAGTTTGAGCGTTCGGATGCGTCATAAACCATCAACTTCATTTCGTCCGTTGCCATCCCCTTCGCCAAATCATTTACTTCTTCCAGGGTAAGAGTTCCCTTTAGTTTTTGTGGATTTTGTTGCAACTCCTGAAGTTTCTGCCAACGCTTGCCTTCGGATGGTGTTCCACCAAACAGTCGAGTAACCATGTCGGTGAACTGGGGATTGTCACCAATATAATCTGAAACTGAAACACCGGCCGTTGCTGCACCTTTTTCGATGTTGAGAATCAGACGGTCAAGGTCTGCTGGCGAAAGAGATGTCGCCATTTCATCTATTGACCAAGAGTAGAAACGTTGTCTCCAGGCTGGGGATCGCTCCAAATATCTTATGGGTTTAGTTGACAAGTAACCAAAAACCCAGTCCGTTGTATTGTCCCATGCTTCGTTGACGCCGTACTTTACGTTGTTTGTCATATCTCTTGCTTCGTACGTCATTACTTGGGCAAGGTTTGGATCGTCGTAGATTCCGCTTCGGGATAGCAAATCTTCCAAGCCTTGAGTCATTTCGCCTTGATCGAATGCGAATGGGCGTACGACGGTGTAGTCGTTGGGGTCAACTCGAACGCTCATCGTTTGACCACGCAATGTGATTTCCTGAACGGTCCCAGCCATTGTTGGAGCAAAGTCAAGTTGTGCAATATCGTTCGGGGAAAGCTGGATTGGTTCCAACAATCCGGTTTGTATGGCGATCCGAATGTTGTCGTGTGTGCCAACGTTCAAATCAAATCGTTGACGGTATTCATTCAGCAGCAAACGGAGGTTGTGTTCATCGTTTAGGTCTACGCTTTGGGTTCCGACAAATCGGTTGACTCCACTGCTTGTGTCGTACATCGGTCGACCGTTGATGTGGTAGTCCTGCTGGTCGCTGAACCATTTTTTACCATCGCTGCTATTGCGAATAAAATCGACAAGTTCGTCGTCGCTCATACCGCCGGCGATTTGACGCATTACGGGATCGGCGTTCATTCGTCCGATCTGGTCGGCGTGCGCCGAAACGATTTGAGCAAGGTCGTCTTCGCCTCGTTTGACACCAAAAAACTGGCCCATGCGTCGCCCCCTGCGATAAACAACAGCAGGATCTTTGTAGTGCGACGAAATAGCAACTCCAGATACGTGTCTGAAATCCTCCATGCCAGCAATAGCAACGTCGCTAGTCCAACGTTCTCCCATCAAATCGCCAATACCAAGTTTGGCAAAACGGCCAGAACCTTTCTTTGACGCGTCTGCCGCAACCCACTGCATGTGAAGAAGTGGATGTCTGATGATGCTGGTAACTGGACGCTGAGAAAGAGCAAGGCTGGTCTGGCCTTCCATAAGGTTCCTTAGACCAAACCCTCCAGTCATCAAGACGACGGGCCGGAAAATATTTTCTTGTATTGCCCGCGCAGTGGAAAAAGGCAAACGAAGTCGCCCTGCTTCTGCAAGACGTTGAATGTTTTCGTCAACATATTTTCCGCTCTTGGGTCGTTTGCGCCAAATCTTGTTGTAACGACCGGTCAAACCGCGAACCTGCTCAATGTCTGGCATTTGGATGGTTAGATCTGCAAGTTCGGATTGCATCAACGGTCCACCAAATGAACCGTTTGCAAAAGTCATACCGCCCCCAGGACCAGTCATGTTGACCAAAAAACCGCCGTCGTCTACGGTTCCGTTTGCGCTTGTGTTGTATTTGCTAATTGACTTTTTCCATCCCCTGAAACGTCCAAATACTGCGTCAATAACTTCTGGTTCGTTCTTGCCGTTACGAATCAAGGCTTCTTTGATCGTGTCCTGAAACTGTTCTGCTACTGCTCTGCGTGCGGTGGGTGTAGCGTTCGGTCCAGTCAGAGCATCGACAACTTCATCTAGTAGTTCAACGCGTCCACGCATGGTGACGTTTTGTCCGTTGCGTACGACCGTTGTTGCCTCATCGGGTACGAGTGCGGCTTTCATCCAGCGGTCAATGTCGTTTACGGTTCGGGTAACATCCCGCGGGTCTTCGGATGTGAAGTCAACAATTTTTTGCATGGGGCGATTTTCAAATGCGCGGGCAGCAATCCTGCCTGCACGAGTGTTTTCAAATCCGCCTGCAAGTGCGTCGATTGTTTTTACACGTCGAGCATTGCTCAATGAGAAGCGTCGAGTTCCTGGCATCACCGTCCTGGTTGGACCTTTGCCTGGTATGCCAAGAATGTCGGCCATTACTTCGTCGATGGCGTCGGGGGTGGCCGCGTCACGAAGACGTTGCAGCGACGGGATGAATACTTTGTCGCCAATTTCTCCACGTACTGCGTCTATGGTGTTTGCTTGGGCAAGTCGATCTCGCAAACGTCGATAGGTTGACGTTCGCATCCACTTGTTTGCAACAGAGGGGTCGACGGTTCCGCCAACTAATCCTGCTGCGATGCGGGCCTGTTTCAACTGGTCGCCAGTCAATTCCGACATCCGTATTGCGGTACCTTTGCCGCGTGCAACATCGAATACCATGTCGGCACCTTTGATGAACTTGCCGCCCTTTTGTGCTTCGGCAGCAAGTTTTACTGCCTGAGCAGCCTGTTTTCCACCAGGTAATACTGGGACACTGATAGCGAGCGCACCGTCAACCACACCCGACAGCAAGTTGTAGGCAAGGGAATCTTCGGTGGTTACAACACCGGCCAAACCGCGACCAATTGACCATGCGTGTCCGCCAGTTGTTTTTCCTCGGTATGCGCGGACTCGTTCTTCTTGCAAAGTTTTTGCTTCTCCGCCGATAAAGAAACCTTCGCCAGCTTGTTCGTCGTTGCGAATAAGCGAACCCAGATCAGTGGAAATGAACCAGCCGTCGATGCCGTCGGGGTTCTTGGCAAATACTTGCGCAGCCGCACCTTGAATGATTTGTAAAGGAAGTTCCAAACCTGCAAACGTGTACCGTGTAGCAGTTTTGAATCGGTCATAAATGTTGCGTTGAAACCAGTTCTTGGGTTTCTTGGGTTTTCCAAGTTCGGCATTCTGAAGTTTTTGCATAGCAAACTCGTTGCCAAGTTTGTTTACATCATCGTCTTGTAAGCCTGCTTGAGCAGCAGAAAGGATGACACCTCCAGGAAGTGAAGGATTCTGTTTGTAGATATTGCCGATTCGTTCCGAAAGCGCAGGAGACGCCATCACCGATGTTCGGTCGATCCTCGCCTGTTCTTCACGTAACGTTCCGTGTACGAGTGCTTCTTCTTCTGGATTGAGGGGGAGCATTATCCCCCCATCATCATGTCGTCAATAAGGTTCTGCAGGTCGCTGTTCGGATAAAGTTGGTTTAGGTATTGCAATGTACCCAACACGTCCTTTTCCGGTGGCGGGGCGGGAAGGATTCCTGCTGCCGAAGGACCTGGACCTGGGCCGACCGAAGCGCCTGCGGTAATTGGTTCGGTCGGTCTTTCTGTAGCACGCACAAATGAGCCAGCGGGCATCGGTAAGGCACGCTTGGCGGTTTGTTGGGCGCGTTGTTCCGTCGGTGCTTGCCCAGTTGGTACTTGGCGGACGCGTTGTTTCTGCTGCGTCGCTTCACCGTATGTCTGTCCCTTGAACTGTGGCTGAACCATTTATCCCCCAAGTTGTGCAAGTAGAGCTTCTAATGGCGGCGGTCCCGATGCTGCAACAGGAGCTTCCGCGCCCATGCCTGGGATCGCCAAACCTGGCATTGTTTCTGGTGCGCCCATCGGCATAGCAGCAGCCTGCCGTTCACGGGCACGTTCATCAGTCTTGCGCACCGCATCAAACAACGGTTCGTCGTTTTCCACCACCAACTTCACCAGATACGCCAAGTCTTCAGGCTGATACGGGCCTTCAGGATTGGCGGCCTGCTGCTGAATTGAAGCAAGCAACGCATCTTCCACACCCTCGGCAATGATGCGGTCATGCTCGAAGTCGGGGTCGGAGATCAACGGGTCTGCTTCACGTGCCGATTCTTTCGACATCAGACCGGTACCCAAACGCTGCCCCAAGCCAATGATGAGGTTGTTGACATCTGAACCAGCAGCCGAATACGCGACATAGTGGAAGTCGGTTTGCCAAACCTTGTTTGGGGTGTACTGCTCCTGGCCCTGTGTCATCCGACCAGACAAAAAGAATGTCTTGGGCTGGTCACCCCAATAGGCTTTTTCGAGTGCAATCGCAATCTTGTCCTCATGCAACAACGAGTTCGCAAAGATTTCTTGCGCTTCTTGTACACGGTAATCGACCGTTGCGGAAAGGACTGCTTCGCCTCGTCGACCGGTTCGGATGTTGGTGGCAGACTCGCCGCCGAACTCGGCAGGTATCGCACCTTCAAGCCGTTCTTGCCGTTCCAAACGGTCGAGGGCGGTGTCGGTTTTGTAACCAGGATTTAGTTGCAACTGCTGGATGTCGCCACCTTTGACAACACCCAAAATGCCTGATTTGCCGTCAGCAAGTTGCATGATCTCAGGGTTCTCGCCTGGGCGTGCAACCAAGTATTCTTCGGGGAAGATGCCACGCTCAATAGCGATCTCTGTCAACGCTTGTAGTCGGGCACGGGTGTAGTACATTCCGAGTACACCATCGAATTGTCCTCGCGGTTTGTCGAGCGTGATGCGCTTTGGTACGACTGCGAGTGGCATACCGGTGCGGTTGGGGATTGCTTCAAGAAGGATTGCTTCCAAACCTGCACGTTCGGATTGTGTTAGTTCTGGATTGTCTTCTGCGCCCAACACGATGAGTTGCAGTGAATCGTCGCAAACGTATTCAAGGAGCGTGTAACGGGAGTCGGAGTCAACGCGACCAAAACGCAATTGGTCTGCAACTAGAGGCCCATAGTTCTTCAACAGATATGAGGCGGTGACACGTGAGGTGAAGATACAGTTTTCTGGAACTACTTCGTCGTCGTCCATCGGTGCAGCAAACGTGTCCAATGGGTTACGAATCTCCCACTTGGGGGTCAAGGTGCGGAAGTCTGGCTTCAAAAATACGGGGCTGTATGAATAGGCAAGGAGATGGCGGGCACGGCGACGCAGTTTCATCTGCATCCGGTTCTCATCCCAGAAACCAAGCATCGCCTTTTTGCGCATACGCGCCATCTTCTTGGCGTTCTCGGAACCTTCCTTTACTGGAGGAAAGTATGGGTTGGGCATTGTGCTGGATACACGCATCGACATCTGATCCAACCCTTGTACGAGCAGGTTGGCTACGTTGGTTTTGGCGTTGCGGTCCAACTCGTTGAGTGGTACCACGACATCACCGTTGGCAAGGTCGCGGACACGGCGCATCTGCTCATGTACCGGACCAGCAGCGAGTCGGCGCTGGTGGTACAGTTCAACGATTTCGTCTAGTGACCGCAAAGCGGTTCCGTCTACTTTCCGCGCTTGCGGTTGCGCACCATTCGCTTTTCTTCTTGCGTCACCGGCTTGTATTTCGGCGCAGAGCGTTCTGCGGGATAGGCGCCAGCACCGGCGTACCGGTAAATAGCGGTTCGTTCGGCGGCGCTACTTGCCGCTTTGATTGCGCGAAGATTCCGCGCACGAATCGACTCTGCGACGATGCTCGGTGACGTGCCGCGACGTATAGCGGCTTGCGGGTATTTCGCCAGCGCAGCAAGATTTCTGGCATAGTCCGCTTTTTCTTGAGCCTTTTTCTGCATAGCCGACCTTTTCTGTCGTGCGAGGCGACGTGTTTCTGCGTCTGCGGACTTTTTCTTTGATGCCATAGTTGCTCCAGTCGTAGTGTCTCTTAGGATAACACATCAAATCCGGGTTGGCCGCCACAGACGAGTCGGCGCTGGTGGTAGAGTTCAACGATTTCGTCTAGTGACCTCATTTGGTTCGCTTTAGAAAGCCTCCGCCACCACGACCACCTTGACCGTATTGGCCGCCACGAACTCCTGCTCCGGCACGTGCGGACACAGATGTTGAGGTTGAGCGCGCACGTGCAGACAGAGATGTTGAGCGCGGTCCGGTAGTTGTACGAACCTTAGGCTTGCTGCTCGCCTTTGCTGCTGCTGCAGCCTTGGCTTGGTTAGCTCTGTCGATTGCATCGAGGCGCATTCTTCGCAAAGCTAAAGCTCCGGCTCCGGTTGCACCGCCAGCAAGCAAAACTTTTTGTGCGTTGCTCAAACCGCTGGCTTGATTGGAAGATGCAGAAACTCGTGTTGGGGTAACGTCTACAGAATGTTTTTGGACGGGTGCACTGTAAGACATCGGGTTTGACCGAAGCGCAGTTTCGGTTTGAGCTTCCGTGTATGTGCGCTTGGGTGCAACGCCAAAACCAGGAAGCGATGATCCCGTATTGTTGGTGTTGTTTGTTGGGGTCTTGGACTTTGGTGCCGAGTAAGCAGCACGCAAATCCTTACGGACGCCGGAAATGCCGGTTACTTTCTGAATCTTGGCACGGCCAGATGGAGTGGCGGCAAGTTTTTCAAAACGTTGACGAAACTTTGCTTTATCTTCTGCGCTCGTTTTGCCGGTTTTCTCAGCGCGGGACTGTACATAAGCCCTGCGCACTTGGGTAACTTTGTTCTTTTTAGCCATGTCACGCTCCTGAATCAAGATAGCATACTAAATCCAAGAAGGACGCCACAAGCGGGGCGGGGCCTTCACCGGACCAAGCTGCGGCATGTGAAGTTCAGCAAACCAGTGGGCCATCACAAGGTCGGTGCCGTTCTTTTTGTTCCGAGTCCACGACGACATTTCCTCGATGAACGCCAACGTCTTCCAGTTCTCCCGCATCGTCGGCAACCGTATCTGACCTGCCCGCCACAACGGTGGCAGCAACGCTTCAACCCCCAGATTCTCGTCTAGTTTGTTACGAGAAGTCGTATGAGGAACCACCAAGACTCCGTGAAGTGCTTGCCACTTGCGAACGAAGTCGTGAGCCAGCAGGAACCGTTGAGCAGCGTTCACTTCAACGATCCAATGGGAGATCGGGTAACCCATCTCGAACGACCGTTCTTGCCAAACTTCCATTATTCCGCCGTACTCACGCGAGCTGGTATCAAACCCCAATAATTCTTCGGCTGTAAGTCGGGTGCGTTCAACATCAACTAGGTATCTGAGGTTGGTGTTCGGTTGAAATAGCCACCATTGGACAGCCCAAAAGTTAGTTGGGCTTGGGTCGACGGATGCAATCGAAATAATTGGCGGTTCCAAACCCCCTGGGATGTATCCAGGTTTTCTATCCCCGTCAATACATCCCGGATACAACACGCCGTCATTTCCCATGCCACCCGTCGCCCACACACGTTCAATCAAGTATTGGCCTTGCGCCAAATCTTGCTGCTGATAAATCACCTCAAACTTTGCTGGTGTCGAATGTTTCAGATACGACAAGTCTTTCCACGAAAGGCGGTACGGGTCGAGCAGCGGTCCATTGGGCCACGGTGGTGCAGTCGTTTTCTTGGATTCTCTACCGGTGTCTAGTTCTTCGTAGTATGCCTTATAGACGAAATGGGTGTACTTGGATTTCTTTTCTGGTTCTTGGAGGTCAGAAACGTCCGTGACATCGGACCCGTCATAAGCATCAGGGTCTTCCTCGTAGGTAACTTTGGAGAGGCAGTGGGCATAGAGATCGCCTGGTCCGAGTCGCTGACCGATGACAGCGAGGAGTCCACCTGGATCGACACGTGCCTCAGCTACGGTATCCCACCGTTCCAGAAGTTTGTCTCTAGCAACCGACTCTTTAGCGTTCTCTGGGGTTGCCACGTCGTCAAACAAACAGAGATCGGCACGGTGTCCGATGAACTCTGAGTCGATACCGTACGACGAAACCGTCGGCTCCTTGTTATCGAGACCAGACAGGTCTTCTTGTTCGACGATGAACTCTTCGGCACGCCACAAAGCACCTGAAGATGACGGTTTGAAACGCCCATAGTCGATAGACAGGCAGCCTTCAGCGTTGAGAGCTAACCCTTTTTCTACGAGGATCGGGTCTGGACTCAAAGGGAACGGACGTTCCAACGTCTCTCTGATACGACGACTGTACATCTTTGCCAACGTTTGCGTAGCTGACCCGATGAGTACACGAATCTTACGGTTGCGGACAATCATCCAACACGCAAAGTCGTGAAACAACGTCGACTTACCGGCACCAGGGGGACAGTTGATGCAAATAAACTCCTTTTCGGGAGATTCCAACATTTTTACGATTTTGTACGCAGCGTCCACCTGCCATGCAGATGGAACACGCCCCAAGTATCGTTTGCGAAAGTAGTCAAAATCATCCCAACCTCTCTGGGCCTCCGGACTCAACCGGTCATATGGGATGACAGGCGGTAAATCTGCGACATCCATCGCATGTTTCCACTGATCCGCTTGAACCCCACCCTGCTTTTTGCGTACTTGTCCCACCTCGACCTCAGCCAAAGCAATTTCGGCTTTGGCTTTTTTGCGTTTGGCTTCCCACTTCGATGCAGTGTTCACATGCACGCCGGCAACAGCGGCAGCATCTTTGATTGCCATACCCGCGGCCCGTGATTGCCAGTAGCGGGCTACGTCTTGTGGCGG
>Ga0208795_1000873_pt1 | contig 14311 bp, 6 predicted proteins | sample CB_VirMetaG_6_FD_184541 | JGI IMG/M metagenome (GOLD analysis project Ga0208795, IMG submission 184541) | Freshwater to marine saline gradient viral communities from Chesapeake Bay - CB_1508_2 Viral MetaG (SPAdes) (version 4) | ecosystem: Environmental > Aquatic > Marine > Coastal | place: USA... | reverse complement strand
TTTGATCGACTAACCCACCTTTTCGCATAGATACTACTCTTCCACCTTTCACAGCTTCTTTAATTTCGTCTGTTATATCTACACTAAATGCGTTGTGCTTTTTAGGAACGGTAACAATATTGTCTGCCATAAGTTTTTTATTTTCTAAAGATTCTTTAAGCATTTCAAATGCTTCATCCTCTCCAAATTTTTCTATGTTCTTATCATACATGTGTAATCTATAAGCATCTTCCGGTGTAATAATACCCTCTTCGTCTAACGGGTCTATGTACAATACATCATTTTCTTTTGAAACAGATTCACCATATTTTTTAGTAAACTTACTAACAGCAGCAGGTATTTCTTTATTATAAATATCTATAACTTTTTTACCGTCTCCTTCTAACGAAGCTGTGTCATATCTTTTAGATGTATTAGCAAAATTAGCAGCTTGGAAAATTTCATCCAGCATTTGAACTTGTGTAAGATAGCTATTTCTAGGACTAAAGGCAGCTACAATTAAATCCATATTTATACTAGGTATATTTTTATCTTCGATATCTTTTAGAAATTTTGCTTTTTCTTTTTCATCTACAAAATATTTATTTAATAAATTTTCTCTAGTAATTGGCTCTGCTTTAGATTGATAGGTTTTTACATTATCTTCTATAACATCTTCCCTTTGTAAAATAAGTTTTGGATTTTTTAATTCTTTAGAAGTAAGTTTAGAATCGAAACCGTGCACATACTTATGTGGTAAAGGCAGTATGGTTTTTTCCACAACATATTTCTGTTTGTCGTCCATCAGAAGCTCTAATACTCTGGATGCCTTTTGTAAAGATTTTTGAGCAGAGTTAAATTCCATAGCCAAACCACCAGAATTTTCACGAAACTTTCTTGGTACCGCCGGAGTTACCCAATCTAAATATTTAATTAGAAAATTTACTTTTCCAATTTCTTTTTCAAGATCATCATTACCTGCACGTATATATCTCATTATGTTATCAGCTACAGCATTTTGATTTTCTATTGGATATTTTTTAAGATTATTTAAAAATTCTTTTAAATCAGATATAAAAGTACCCATATCGGTGTCATAAAATTCTACACCTTTTTTTGGAGTGGTTTTTGAAACAAAGTCATCAAGGTCTTTTGCAAAGCTTTTTACAGTATCAGATACTTCTGGAGCTTTTGCTATCTTTATAGCGTTTACGATATCAACTTCTTTTTCATTTCTTGCTAATTGTTCAGTAGCATTTATAAATGAAACCCTATCATAATTACCTTCAGCAGCAAGTTTCATTATATCTCTGACTACAAATGTTGCCCAATCTTTTTTATATGGGAAGTCTGCTATCTCTTTACCCTCTGACTTGTATCCAAACTTTCTACCAGCAGCGTGAACATCTGACTGAATCTCTTCTACAAACAATACGTTTTTACCATCAACATCTGTCCTATCTGATACTCTATAGTGGGCAATCTCATCTCCACCCCCGAAATGTTTAGTACCTTCATCATCGGTAAATCTCATTCCAGCTTTTGGATTTTCGATGTGCAAGGTAAACTCTCTATAGTTTCTTGCTCCACCTACAGGCAATCTAAATCCACTAAAACCACCATATTTAGTAGGAAGTGTTCTGCTTAGAAGTTCTTTATCCGTTACATTACCTGCCGGTTGGCTCTCTCTTAATAAACCAAGTAAAGATTCTTCCCTATATGGCTCATCCCAAATTTCACCAACGTAGTCAACGTCTCCATTTACACGTGCTTGTTTTTGTAAAACGATCTGTGCTTCATCAAAAGCTACTTCTGCTGCATCGTCAACAATTTCTCCATCTATGAGTGCAGTATATTTATCACGCTCATTACCTATAATTTTATATTCAATACCGCTGTTCTCTCCCACAGTAGTATAAACTTTAAACGACATATTGGGTGAGGAATAATTTACATCTGTTAAACGATTTGCAAAATCAATAGCATCTTTTTCTGTTTGAATAATTGGCTTTAGTTTTATACCATCTTCTAGTAAAGCCTCATATTCACCTAAACTTTGTACAGATTTTGTATCTATTATTTTTCCTTTACTATTAATTACATTAAAATTAGGTAAATCGTTTTCAAATACCTGTGTCATATCTATGTAGTCAACTACCTCATCTAAATCATTTTCGTTAAATTTTTTAACTTTAGAAGCCGGTGATAATTCAACTAACTCCATTTTAGTATATTTAAAAAATTTATTCTTTTCTTCAAGAGTAAGTTCCTTAGACATTGCTTCATCGTATTCTAATTTAAGAGTTACCTCTGGATTAGTTTCAGAATAATATGGAGTATCTTCTCTTCTTTCTATTCTATAAATTTTAGGCTTTCTTTCTTGAATAGATTTTATAACGTCAAAAGGAGACCAGTCTTTAAAGTTATTAGACTCTTTAGCAAGTTCATCAAAATCTACAAAAGAAATTTCTTCTTGAGATATACCTTGTCTTTTTGGAGAACGTAAATAATTAACTAACTGTTGACCGGTTTTAAAATTATTGTCTCGTTGTGCTTGAATAGCTGCTTCCTCTAATGCAGATTTATATCCTGCTAAATCATAGCTTGGTTGTAATCCTTTCTTTCTAATTAAAACACCTACACCTGACATCTTATATTTGTTAGGTAAGTCAACAACCTCAAACTCTTTACCAAGCGTACCTGATAAATAATCTTTTAGTTCTTCTCTTGTAAATCCTTTTTGATATGTACCTCTTGCAGTAATCAATTCAGAATCAGAGATTTGTTGTTTTGCATTTGGTAAAGCTTTTAAAACATCATCTTTTGATCTAACAGTTATAACTGCAAGACCATCATCATCTAACAAGCTACCAATTTTTTTAACAGCTATATCTCTGTCTACTTTAGGCAAGACATTTAAAACAGAAAAGTTAGTAATAAAATTATATTTTCTTTGTATCTCTTCTGGCTTTATGTAGTCCGGTGTTCCATATTGTTCAGCCTTGTCCAATTGTGGATATGGTTCAAATGTGTCAGCTTTTAAAACTTGTCTAGCTTGATTGATCTGTATACCTGAACCATAGTCCAATGCATTGTACTTATTATAGTCTTCCATAATTTTAGAAGCTTTATCATACGTACCACCGGTTGTAGCTATCTGAGTTTTTTGTGCTTGTGCAGGATCATACTCAAGTTTTTGAGGAACTGTTTTAGCTTTCTGGAAAGCTTTTAAAAGAGGACCACCTATTGATAACTGCACACGCTTACTCTGCTCTGCGTAAGATAACCCTGTATATGGATCAACTCTATCGGCAGGATCATCTTTAGTGTATGGAACTTCTTGTATACCCTTTACTAAGCCACCCTCAACAAAACCAAGACGATCAAACGTTTCTATTTCTTCTTCGCTATAGTTTTCTTTTAATTCTAATAATGGAAGCTTTCTAAACTTACCATCAATTTCACGAATCAACCTATTTAATTCACTACGAGAGACCTCTGGATGCATCTTTAAAAATATATCTTTCTTCTCATCACTAACAGTAAGAGGTTTAAAATATTCTAACTCAGGATTAGTTATTTTAAAATCTTCTATGACGATACTTGGAAGATTTCTTTCTATCATAACCAACTCTAACTGAGCTTTGTTTAAATTATAGAACGGTTCTTTACCTTCTTGTTTTCTTATTTTGTCTAATTTTATTAATTCATTGAAATGAAATATTTTATTTTTAGTACTAACATATTGCTTGTAATACATTCTATTAGCAGCAGTGTAGTTATCTAAAAAGTCTTGTAGGGTTGTTTCTTTTTTAGCAATGTTATTGTACATAAGAGTTCTAGCATTACTTGTTTCTCTATTAAACTTATAAAACTCTTGATGCATATTTTTAAGTAAACGTTTGTTATCTACTTTATTAAATCTAAATCCTGTAAAGTTTGCAAATTTTTCAGAGCTGACATCGTAACCAACACCATAAATATCTTTGTCTCCTGCTTTAGCTTTTTGAAATCTTTCTAAGTTTTTGTATGCTCCCACTTTATAAAGCTTTTCAGAAATATGTTTCCAAGCAGCAATCTCGTTATTTACAAAGATATCAAAGTCTGGATTCTCTGTGTCAATCCATCCGGGAATAAATCTTCCGTCTTCTGTTCTACCATTTCTAAATATTCTATCTATTAATGCTTCAGATAGAAGGGTCTCAGTTGTCAGTGGTTCAAAAAATTCTTTTAAAGATTTTGAAAAAGCCTGACCAAGTCTTTGATTAAATGTTCTTTCATCTAATTCACCCTTACCAAATATAGCATCATAGATAGGGTAGATAATAGTTTCATTAACAGGTGCATCCGGATCATTAAATTTTAAATCAGCCCAGACAATATTACCGTCTTTATCCATATCCCACAACCATCTATCTCCGTTGTAGTCTTGTTTGTTTAATTCTTTTAAATGATATTTTTCTTCATCACTTAGTCCAGACAGCTTTCCAGTTATATAGTCTGCTCCTGAAGCACCAACTCCACCACCCAATACTGTTTGAGAACCTAGTCTAGCTGCTCCCCTACGTTGTAGTGTTGCATTACCACTATTTAATTCTTTCCAGCCTTGACGATAAGTATGAAATATATTTCTAAATCTTTCTACATGAAATGAAAAGAAGTTACCGTAAGGCGAGTATCTTAATGCTTTTATAGCAGCAGGAATCATATCATAGGTAGGCATAGTGTTCCTAATAATTTCAGCTGCCATGTTTTCTAATTCAGTAATAGATTTTTCAGGGTATGCCTTTTGTAAAGTTTTTAATTCTTTTTCAAATCCAACAATCTTCCAAATATCATCCTCTGCTACATATACATCTTCAATTGTTTTATAAGTTTTTTTAAGTGGATTATATTGATTCAACCACTTACCTGCATTAGTTTTACTTGCAGACTCCATCAATAATTTAAAATCACCTATCCTCGCATTTTGATTTACAATGCCTAGTCTTAGATATTTATTATACAGTTCTTGATATTCCTTTTTACCTGTGCCTCTTATCTTAGTAGTTACAGTTCTGAAAGCTTCCCAAGTGTCTTTTGATAATGGATTAATTCCGTTGTTAAGTAATATCTTTGCACTACCAAATAAGTTTCTTTCGTGAGTAATATTATTTAATACAGTAGCTGCTGATTGAGCAAATCCTTTTGCTGCAAATAATAGTTTTCCTACAGCTAAAGCAGACTCTCCTACAATATTATCAAAAAACGTTTTATCTGCAAAGGTAGATATTGGTTTTACTAACGTAGCATAAGTTTTTAGATCAGTAAACTGACCGTCTAAAGAGCCAAACTGTTGCCCTTTAATTTGATATCTATAATTTCCTGTTGCATTTTCAAAAAAGAATTTATCTTTTCCAAGTCTATAATATTTTTCCATTAAATTTTTATCATACAAATACTCTGATAAAGTTTTTAATGTACTAAATACTCGTGCACTCGGATTGGTTTCTTCTCCTAGCAAATCTCTAATAGGCTGTGCAATCTTTTGTCTTTCTCTAAATAAAGTTTTACCATTCTTTGCACCGTATAGTACGTCTGTAAAATCAAATAAGTTTTTACTATACTTTGCATTACTAAGAATATTTTTAACTGCTGCTTTTGCTTCTTCTCTTAAAACATCATCTGTCTTTCCTTGACTTCTTTTTAGTCTTGGATTTTTTAATTTCTTATAAACAAAATCTTCTGCTGCTTCTATAACTTCTTGAGACGGTCTCCAATCAGGACTCTCAAATTTTCTGTAAGTTTTTCTTAAATAACTGCCTAAGTTAGTAAAGATTTCTTTTCTTAATTCTGGACTAATTCCTGTACTTTGTGCCAAGTGTGTAGATAGTTCATCAATAGTATCCCTCATCTCTTTTGCAATTGGCTGCATACTTTCTGGTAGAATTGTAACATCAAGATCCGGATCACTAAGAAACTTATCTAAATCACTTCGCAATTTATCCTGCTGTTGTCTATTTACTTTAAACATTCCTTCTTTGGATAACAAACGAATTTGTTTTTCCATGCTAGTCATGAGTTGTTCACCTTTACTAGCCCATGCAAGTTTTGCATTTTTACTTTGATTCAATACTTTAAACATTTCTGGAGTATGGAATCCTCTTGATCTAAACATTCCCTTTATTATATCAGCAGCTTCTCTTACCCCATCTTTAGTACTTTCACTAAACATTTTAAAAGGCGTATCATCTCCACCTTCCTTGACAAGTTCGTTTGGAGTTTTTGATCCTTTACTTGATTCAGCAGCTTCTTTGATAGTCTCGACTATAGTTTCTTTTTGTTCAGCAGTTGTAGAATTTTTAACTCCTTTAAAGTAGTTAAACATTTCCCTACCTGATCTAAATGTTAATCCACCTACTTTTATTACACCAGCAATTGCCCCAGTTAAAAACAATCCATCAAACAATAAAGCAACTCTATTTTCTCCAACGCTTTTATTTTCATCAGCAGTAACATAGTCTAATAAGTTAGACAACATTTCATTATCATCACCAACCATGTCACCAATAAACTGTCCAACAACCGCAGTCTCAGGATCAATAACCCACTGTGATGCTATTTCTCCACTTGCCAACATTTTAGTAGCTGCTAAAGTTTTTGGAAATCTAGGTTTTATTTTTTTAACGTTAGCACCTTGATAAAGCTTTTGAAACTTTTTAATTTTTTGAGCATCTATAGTTTTACCAATAGTATTAAATACTTTCATACTACCAGCATAAGGTACTACAAAACTTCCTACTTCTTTAGCTAATGTACCTGCAAACGTATCTGGATCTTCAACAACTCCTCTAACACCTGCTTCAGTTTGTTGAGCGTTTACAAGTTCAGGACCGGCTAATACCTGACTTGTGTATGTTAAAAAATCATTAGCACCTTTACGCACACTTTCAGGAACTTTACCCTTTAGTTTTAAATCTTCTAATAAGTTTGCAGTTCCTTCGGCAATGTTCTGTGGTACACCAGCTACTGTTTTTCTAACCTCTTCGGGTAAATATCCTAAAGGACCTTTCTCACCAAAAGCACCAAATAAACTTTTATATACCTTTTGACCCCAACCATAGTTGTAAGGACTTTCTTTTTCAGGTAATTGTTCTTGTGGTAAAGTCTGAAGCATAAAGTTTTCAAACTCATTATAGTCTCTTTTAGAATATTTTTGCTGGTGTAAAACACCTAAGAGCTGCTTATCAGACATAACAAGCAGTCCAGATTCTGGATTATTTTCTTGTATTTGATTGCGTACTAAATCTAGGCGTGAAGCCATATAAACTCCTTGCTAATCTTGGATAATTGCTTCGACACCTTCAAAGTCTACATCTTTTAATAAAGTATCCACAGCAAACTCTTGTTCTGAACCAGTACTATACGCTGTAAAGAAATCTTTGTAATACTGTTGAGCTTTAATAATTTGTAACATTTTATAATTTCGTATCATGTTTTCTGCTTCTACTGCTGACACACCTTTGTCTTTCTGAATATTTAAAATTGCCTCTTGTCCTAAAGACGATTCAAGCCACTTATCTAAATTATACGTACTTGCATTAAAATGATTCTCAAGAAATTTAGACATTCCACCACCAGTTAAAATATTTTGTGCGTGTTTTTCCACGTGTTCTTGAATACGCTTATCTCGATAAGTAGCCATTTCAGAATCTCTTTGCTCTTGTGAAAGCGTAGTATCTTCGTTTAACTGTTTTTGTTTTGCTAAAATTTGCTTATCATATTGAATAAACTCAAGAACCTCGTCTCTATATTTATCTAACGATGTTGTAGGAAGACCAACCTCTTGTCTCAGTTTATAATATTTTTCTCCTCCGGGTTTGTATTGCTTATCCCACGCTATAAACTCAGGGGTTTTTTGATAGTCTTCAATGCTCATAGCTTCTTGCTTTTTAGGCTTTGCAGGATCTTGATTTTTTCTTGCATTAAATTGTGATATTTTTACATTGTATGCATCAGTAGCAGCAGCACTTGTAACTGTTTGAAATATAAAGTCCTCAGTACGTTTATCTTCATCTTGAGCATTGAACAATTCTAAAGCTGCTTGTCTTCCACTTACTGTTTGCAGTGCTTTAAATGCATCACTATTTTTAAATTCAAATTCATTGTAAACAGGCTCTCTTGATAATTCTTCACGACTCAATCCAAGAGCACCCATTTTTTTAAGAGAGTACGGATCTATCAGTTTTATAGAATACCCTGTGTCAGCCATGCCGGGAATAACTTCTTTATTCAATGTGATGTTAAACAAAGTATCTCCATCAATTCCTTCAATTTTTTTATTAAATAACTCTGCTTCCTTTTTAGCTTTTAAATAATCTGTTTGATATTTTTCATTATCTCCTATACCTAAAGCACCAAATGCCTTATGAACTAAGCTAACGTTTTGTGGTGATGCAATCTTAGCCTTCTCTGCTCTAAATGCATTTTTTATAGGCGTTAAGAAATCTTCCTCACTTTCTATATCTAAACTTTCTATTGATTTCATTCTTGCTTGATGCTGTGGTAATAATGTAGAATTAATATATTCTCTTTTCTTATCTTGTTTTAATCTATACATAGGACTATTCCTATCCTCAAACTCTCTAGGATCAAAACCTTCATCGTGGTTATCAGGATTATTAAACCAATCTTCTGCTTGTGAATCATAATAACGAACAGCGGTCTGTTCTTTAATATCTTTATCAGCAGCTAATAACTCTGAATACTTTTTATAATTTGATTTAGCATTAGAAATTTGAGTAAGCTTTCTACTCTCCATCTCATCTAAATTTTTTAAAACTTGAGATTGCCTACTTGCTTCTGCTGCATTATAAAATAAAGAAGCGAACAAAAGATTTCTTGCTCGATTATCTTTTTTTCTCTTACCAGAGAAATATGCACCAGCTAATTCGCCCCACGAAGTGCCGGGAGAGTTCTGTTTACCTAATAAACTGTTAACAATATCGTCTGCCATACTATTCCTCTTTGTCTAATAAATTATTTTGTTTTGATTCTCTTTTATTTAATAAGCTTTCTGGTATTTCAGTTTCTTCAATTACTTGTCTAACTTCTGCTGGAACTGACGACTCGTTAACTTTACCAGCAGCTTTACGTTGTAATTGTTGTAATGATTTAACACCTGAATTAATTTCTTTTAGCTGATCATCTGGAGACATTTCTGATTTAGTCACATCATCTCCAGCTTCTAATACATAATCTATTTCAGCTTTTTCTGCTAAAGCCATAACCATATACATAGTAGGCTCCATTAATAACATCATTAAGTCAGGATTCCATTTCCCTTCTAAAAATCCAGTATACAAAGTAATAGATGCTAAGTCAATAACACCAACTCCATTATCTAAAGCATTTAAAATATTTAAAAGTGAATCCTCTTGTATTAAAGTATTAAATACCTCAAGCATTCCTTCTCGAGGATTTGTAAATTCTGGTGGCTGCTCCCAATTATAAGGTTGTTCAGGTGAATTAGTAAGCGATTGACCGGGTATTGGTCGTCCTCTTTCTAAACTTCCTTGTAAAAAATTAATTGCTTTTTCTGACACTGCCATAATTTTACCTTATCCGTATTGTGCTTGAGACATTAACCATTGTGGAGATAATGTTCCATAAAATAAACTTTGATTAATTTGATTAAAGTCCATTCCTCGCATTTGAGGTATTTGATTTTGAACCTCTGCAACATAAGCTGACTTTGGTCCTTCCATAGTTGGCTGTGGTTGAACACCTCCACCATAAAAAGGTGTTTCAGGTTCTCCCATAATTTCAGAAGTAACAAAAGATGTAGCTGCTCCCTTTGCTACGTCTGGTAAAAAATCAGGACCTGTTACGTATTCGTATGCTTTACCCGGAGCTTCAGCAAGTTTTGTAGGTATATCTTTTATAAATTGTCCTGTACTATCTAATCCTTTTCTTAATGTTTGACCAAATGTATCTGCATAACCTTGCTGTGTTAATGCTGCTGGATCTGTTACCGCTTTACTAAACGATACACCTTCAGTTGGTACTAAAGATTGCTGTCTGGTAGCTTGAAATAAATCACCCTCTGCAAATAACTTATTATTTGTGTTAGTAACTACATCTGTAATACTTGTAGATGCATTAACAAGCTCTCCACTATTTGCAGCATTTTCAATTGTATTTATAGCATTAGCAGCAGCTTCTGTATTTGATGCAGCTGTAGCAACCGCATCACCGGCTGTAGTTGCAGCAGCTTCACCCGCTGTAGTGGCAGCAGCTTCACCCGCTGTAGTGGCAGCAGTCTCTGCCGTAGTCGTTGCAGCCTGTCCAAAAGCACCGGTCAATCCTTTAGCAATTGCACCCATTGCAAAATACAAACCAACCATTCCAACTACTCTACCTAATTTAGAACTAAAAAGTTTTTTAAATCCTTTTTTAACGTTTTTTGCGACCTTTCTTATAAATCCCATTATATTTCCTTTTAACCGTATAAACCACTTTTAAATGATGTACTTAAACTACTTACAAGACCTGTAAGATAATCATCATACTTCTCACCAGCCTTACCTTCATTAGCAATAGCAGTTGCAACTATCTGAGCTTTTCTGTTTTCTTCATTTTCATAAGCTCTGAAATCAAAGTCAGCTTGATCTCGTAGCTCTTGCCATAAGAAAGCCATTGATTGTGAACTTAAATTAAAAGCATTCATTGCATTTTGCATATTGATCTGATTCTGTGCAGCTGTGTTAATTGTATTAGCTTGTCTTCTCCACTGCACATTAGAAGCTTCAACAGCTGCTGCATTCTGTGCATTCCATTGATTCCTTGCAAAGTCTTGCTGACTGTTGAATTGGTCAACTTGTGTAATTAATTGAGCATTAAACTTGTTCAAGTCTGCTGTTCGCTGGGCGTCTCTAGCAGCAGCAGCGTTTTCTTGTGTTGCATTAAATTGAGACATTGCATTCATTTGTGAAGCGTTGAACTGACTTGTTTGTGCAGCTAACCCAACCATGAACTGATTAGTTTGATTCTCACTTGTAGCATTAAATTGAGCAGCAGCATTTTGTGCAGCTTGATTACTTAATAATCTTTGTTGATTTTGTTGAGCCTTTAATACATTAGCCTGTTGCTGATTATTAAGGTTAGTCATGTCCATTTGTAAAAATGCTTGAGAATTCTGAATAGCTAATTTAGTATTTTGGTCAGCCTCTGCTAAATTCATTTGAGCCATAATAGATGCATTTTGAATTACAGCTTGTTGTTCGTTACTGGCTTCTGTTAAACCAACAGTTTGTAAAAACTTACTATTAGATAAAGCTATCTGTTGGTCAGAACTAAACTGAGCCATGTCCATTTGGAAAACTTGAGAAGCATTTGTCAAAGCTGTTTGCTGTCTTCTAGCTGTATTAGCTTCTGCTTCTTGAGCTTCAATTGTTCTTTGCTGTGCAACACTAGCTTGTATAGCTTGTGCATTAGATTGTGCAATCGGCATCGCTGATTGAATAAGAGCATTGACCAATGAATCTCTACCAACAGTTGAAGCAGATAATCCTCTCTGTGCTAACATCTGTTCTACTTGAGATACAGCAGGTCTAGCCCATGTAGGTATTTCGCCTTCTTCAATACCAGCTAACAAGCTATCAAGTTGATTTGACACTAAAGCCTCTTGTGGCAATCCTTCAATGATACCACGCTGTTGCTCACTAAAGTCAGCTAGTCTCATTTCTAAAGCTTCAGGGTCGTTACCAAGCTCTGCAATATCTGCTGCACTTAGTCCAGCATTTGCAAGTTGTTTCTTAGCTCTTGTAATTCTTGCTAAAGAACTACCAGCATTAATTGCAGCAGTAGACTTTGCACCTTCACTCAGTTTTCCGATAACTCTTTCTGTTAAAGCACCTTCAGGTATTTCAACTTCAGCAGCTTCAATAGGTGTAACTTTTTCTACACCAGCAGCTTTTGCAATAGCTTGATCAGATACTTTACCGATTGCTACATCTACTGTAGCATCAGGAGTAACTGTAGCTGCTGTCATTTTTGCAGCTGTTACTGGACCCATAATAGGTTGTCCTTGTTCATCAGTACCTATCTGTATTTGTGGTACTTCTGATCTAGCTACTTTATCTGCTGCTACTGTGGTAACCTTTTCTGGTCCAACAGCTCCTGCTTGAGTTGCAGTAACCTCTGTTGGCTCTGCCATAGTTGTAACTTGTTGTGGTATTTCACCACTAACAGCCGTTCCTGCTTCTTCAGAAACACCGGGAATAACAGCAGCTTCAGGAATCTGTCCTTGAGCAGCAGCTTGTACTTGTTCAGCAGTTTGTTGAATACGTTCTGTACGTTCAGGACTTGCAGTACTTTTTAAATTTTGTTGTCCTTGATTTTGTCCTGTTCCTATATTATAGACATTACCATTTTTATCTATTCTCCAACCAGCAGCCGATGCTTCTGCTGCACTTGTAAATCCTAAATTTTGCCACCAAATACCTTGTCTGTTTTGATTTACTGTATCTGTATTATCTTCTCGTAAAGCTGTGGTTGTTTGATTGGTTATGTTTTGTGTGGTTGCAGTTTTTTCTATAACTTCACCAGTTTCTGGATCAACTACCATGTCACCCCTAGCATAACCAACACGACCACCGGTACGGTAATCTTGTCTTTCAGCAGCTACTCTAGCTCTGCCACCAGCATACTTCTTAGTTCTTTTTTTCTTTTGGTTATGTTTTGCCATTCTTTTTCTTCCTACGTGTTAAAGTCTTCAAAAGCTTTGAAGGTACAGTAGTAATAGATATAACTAAAGTCGAAGCAGGAAACTTCTTAGTCTTTGTATTTTTTTTAGTGTTCATCTATTATTTTACTGTCTTTCAAACAATTTGTCAAGCTTTTCATCAATTTTTGTTACCCGTTCCATAAGCATTTCAAAATCGTCTTTAAGCTCTTGCTTAGTTACATATTCTTTTGCAAGTTCTTCACGAGTCCTATTCAGCAGTATACCGATTCTTTGTATCTCATTGCTGTTCTGTCTAATGCTATAAAGCAGTGGAGCCAATACAAGTGTTATAAAAACATTCCAAACTATGTAAGCCGAAAGCTCCATGATAGACTCCTTTAAGTTATGCGACTAATTGTTTTGTTACAGAAGCTGGGGTAATCAATGCAGCGATTTGTGCATCCAATCCATCTTTAAGGTTTTGTACAGCTTCTTCACCCATAGCAGCTTCAACCCAACCTTGTACTTGTGAACTTGTCACGCTGTCAAAGTTTGTGAAGTTAGATAGGTCAGAAGTATCAAGGCTTTGAGTACCATAAACTGAAGCTACATAAGGATTACCTTCTGCATCGACTTCAGTATCGGTAGCGTTCAAACGCCAGTGTACATTGTAGATCACATTGCTATGACCTTCATCGGATGGGTACACATCAACTGTGTTTACATTCCATGTATAAGTAATTGCCATTTTATTCTCCTTTAAGTAGTGCTACTTCGGCTTGTAGCTGTTCTATTAAGACTTGTTGTTCTTGGATTGCTTTGGTAAGAAGTGGTACAAGTTTAGAGTGGTCTATGCTTTGATATTCAGGATTTCCATCCGCATCAACTGCATCCTTAACACCACTGATAGCTTCAGGTACTATGTCTTGTACTTCATGAGCTAAAAAGCCATCTACAGTCGTATCAGCATCAGCGATAAAATTAAATCGTGATGGTTTTAGTTGTTTTAATCTTGTTATAGCATCCCATTCAGTAACCACATTTTCTTTTAATCTGTAGTCTGATGAAGTATCGTATGCTGTTGATGAACCATTAACACGAATACCGCCCACAACCCCATTAGCATTTTTATAAATATTTACATAAGTATTAGCTGTTCCTGATACTCCATGAGTAACCATTTGTATGCCAGCATTGTTACTTACAGCGAATCCAGTACTTGCACCTCCTGTGGGGAGACTTGTGCAACCTACGAAAAGGTGACCGCTAGTATCTATCCTCATGCGTTCTGCGTTGTTAGTTCTAAATACAAGAGAATGATTACTAAAAGAACCAACATAAGTTTCTGAACCACTTGCACCAAATAGAGCAGTAGTAGTGCCATCAAATGATGTTATCCAACCATCAACTGCTAAATTTTCAAAAGCACCTGAACTTCTTGAAGTATTATTAATAGATACCCAACCTGAACTATCTATCCTCATGCGTTCTGTATCACCTGTTAAGAAAGTTAGCGGTAAATATGGACCTGTAGTTCCATAAGTAACACTTATAGAACCTACTGTTCCATTGTTGTACATTAATATTCGGTTATCGTTATTGCTGTGAAATGCCCCAACTGTTCCT
>Ga0208795_1000865_pt1 | contig 14404 bp, 21 predicted proteins | sample CB_VirMetaG_6_FD_184541 | JGI IMG/M metagenome (GOLD analysis project Ga0208795, IMG submission 184541) | Freshwater to marine saline gradient viral communities from Chesapeake Bay - CB_1508_2 Viral MetaG (SPAdes) (version 4) | ecosystem: Environmental > Aquatic > Marine > Coastal | place: USA... | reverse complement strand
AAGATACGGAACCGCACCAGCAGTACGACCCGAAGTAGCGCCACCAGCAAGAGTAGTAACAGTAGGCATTTCTATTCCCTCCTATTAGCGCAGGTTGTACTTGGCATTGACAAGAGCTTCAGGACGAAGAATCTTGCGGCCATACAGATGCATACCACGAACGATGTCAGCAAACGAGTCCGGGTCGCGGTAGGTTTCAGTCTTGTTGATCTGCTCAGCGGTAGCAACAGCCGAGTCGTGACCAGCAACGATGACACCATAGTTGGTGTTGTTCGACGCAGCGTTGGTTTCAGGACCACTGCCAACTTTCGGCAGGTTGTTCGAAACAAACACACGGAAGCCGTGCAGGTTGTTCAGAACAAGACCATTCTGAAGGCCCGAGCCACCCCAATCCGCTTGCAGAAGACGCGAGTCTTCGTCACGCAGGATTTCCATGAACACGGGATCAATGATGATCCAGCGGCCAGTCGAGTCAACGTTCTGCTGATCAAGCTTACGAGCCATACGCGCGATGAGCTGGAGCGGGTTCGCTTCACCAGCAGTCGAAGGCGTAGTGGTCGCACCACCAACACGCGGAAGCAGAGCAACCGAGTAGTCAGCAGTACCAGCATTGAAGTCAGCACCACGAAGCTTCATGCTCGAAAGCAGTTCGTCCGAACCAGCAGTCGAAACAGCTTTCGTGCCATTGACAGTCGTGTTCGCGGTATTCGGATTGCCGTGAATAGCCGACTGTTTGAAGCCCGACATGTAGCCGAGAACATCTTGGTCGAACTGGTCAGCAAGACGATACGCAGCACGATCCGTCGCAAGCGACTGGAAGTTGACATGCGAATGCTTCTCTTCGATGTCATCGACTTTGAAAGCAAAGTAGTTCGCTTTGTCGATGGTCAGCGAGAAGTCATCGTCGTCAAGGTCTTGCGCCGTGATTTGCGTACCACGAGCATATTCCTTAACAGTGATTTCGGGTTCCTTGATGATCTTAACCGAGTCACCCATGTTGGCGATTTCGCCGAAGTAGTCGGAGTTTGTAACCCCTTGAGCAACAGATGCTTTGCGGAACGCAAGCTGCACCTGTTTGCTATAGATGACGGGAGAGAAGTTGCCATTCGGCAGGTTCCCATAACCCGCAGCAGTCGTAAATGCCATTTTATTCTCCTATTAGCATTTTAGACACAGATGCAAAACTAGCTATACTTACAGAGGCTAACAGTTATAGGGTGCAAGTTCAAACAGATTGGCCGATCTGTAAACACTTGGGCCAAAACTTATTAGGTGAGTCCGAAAGCTATTCGCTGTTTGCGGAGGGATGAAAGACTAGAGTAGCCATATAGGGTCTAGTACTTATCATATGTTATTAGTTATACACTGACAAATTACTGTTGTCAATATATTTTAGCGCGCACTACCAGAAATATCGTAAATAAATTTGCCAGCACGGATAGCTTCCATTACGGCATCAGCATTACGCTCATATTCGGCAGCGGACATTTTTTGTACAACCGACTCACGAAGATAGCCAGTTGTCTCATCAGATGTGGGTTTGTTGCGAGTGCGAGAATTAACAGCCATCGCAGCTTCTTTGCCAGTAGACGTTTTAGTAGTCTTGATGTTCTTATCAATCTTGTAAAGGTCAATGGCACGAGCAGCAGACTTAGCGTCGTTGTCATTTTCATACAGTGCAGTCTGTACCCACTTAGGTTGTTCTTCAACCCAATCATGGAACTCGTCACTATTGCGAATATCATCAAAGTCAGGATGAAGCTGCATCAGTTCTGCTTCTGCCTTTTGCTTAGCAGCACTGGCTTTCATCTCATCAATCTCACGAACACGTTGCTCAATAGATGCAGATTGTTCACGAGCTTTTTTAATTGCAATAGTTTCAACGATAGCAGCAACATCAGGATACTTACGTGCCCATGCTTCAATGTCTTCATCTGACTTGGGCAGTTTGATTTCTTGGGTTGTTGCCTCACGCAGTTGCGCTTCTAGTTGGGCAATGCGTTGTTCTGTCTCACGTTCTTTTTGTTGCACGTGCCGACGAAGATCACCATATCGCTTTTTGAACGAACGTTCTTCTGCGTTTTCAGGTTCAGCTTCATCAGCTTCAACAGACTCAACAGGTTGTCCTTTTTGTTCTGCAACAAGTCGAGCCAGTTCTTCTTCTTCTCGTTTCATTTTGTCGTCATTGTTGTATTTACGAGTGGCAAATGCAACTTTTTTCGGAGCTTCAAACGTTTCAGTATTCACAGTTTTTACTTTCTCTGGGGCCGTCGTAGCCTGTATTACAGGGGGATGAGTAGCCAGACATATCTAGCAGATTATTATTTTCTACGTGCTGCTAGTCCACCTTTAGCTTTTGCTTCTGGGCCTTCTAAATCGGTAACATTACGAACTCGTGCAGTAGTCGTTCCTCTAGTAGCCGTTGCGCCTGTTCCACGACTTGCAGTAGAAGCAGATGATGTTCTAGTAGTTCCGCCGCCTGCTTCTGGTCCCTCTGATGCAGTAACTCCGCGAACTTGTGCAGTACTACTACCTCTAGTAGCTGTAGCACCAGTGCCGCGATTTGATGCAGAAGTAGATGTTGCTGAACTATCTCGCCCAGCTTCGGGGCCTTCTAGTTCTGTAACTCCACGTACTCTTGTAGTAGATGTTCCTCTAGTAGCTGTAGCGCCAGTACCACGACCGCCAACAGGGGCAGATGCGGCTGTAGTTCTGGAAACTGGTTTGACAACGGCATTTGCACCTTCATCTTTACTAGATGCGCTACCACCGCCAGTGCTGACACCGCCACCTTTGCCACCAGACTTTTCTTCTGGTTTTGTTTCTTTTTTATCTCCAGCAAACAGATTTTTAACACCATTAATTACGTTGCTAAGGATGTTTTCATCTTTAGGCACTTCAAGACCAAGTTCTTCCATACGCGCAGTGATTTTGTTCTTTTCGCGATTAGTAGCCCATGCACCAAACAGACCAACAGGTGGGAATGCAGCAGCAACACCCAGCATAATTGCACTAGCAGTCTGGTTGTTTTTGTATGCTTGCATAATTTCTTCTGCATTCATTTTAGAATAATCAATTGGCGCAGAAGGCGGCAACGGCTCATCGTCATCTCCACCATCGTCTTGCAACATCTGTGTAGTTTGAGTATCTGTATCAGCAGGTTGTTGCTGTGCAGTTGCCGTATAAGGAACAAAGCCTTCAGGAATAGGCGTAACAGGTTGGTCAAAGTAGAAAGGAAAGTCACGAATTTCTTTTGTCGATGTATTGATATACTTTTTGAATGTATACACATCCTGATACGTTGGCACCCTAAATTCAGGCTGAACAACACTACCAGTTTGCGGTTGAACATTTACAGCTTGAGCTTGTGTTGCAGCAGCAGGAGTCTGTGTTGCTACGGGAGCGGGTTCAGTAAACCCACTAGCGCCCAGCGTTGTTGCAGGAGCAATGTTAACGGGATTACTAGCAAAGTAAGAAGGAGAAGACAGCATGTTATTTGCTGCAGGAACAAACGTTCCTTGTTGAGCTTTAATGTATCCGCCTTGCGCGTACTCTTCAGTGTCATCTTCTTCATATTGAAGTTCATCAACAGAAAACGGAAGATCATCCGGCATAGTGGCTTCTTCACTATTACCCATCTGTCCCATAGATTCCATTTTCTTAAGGCCCATCTTGGCTTGCTGACGCATCTCCATCAACCGCTCAAGACCAAAATAACGCACTACGTCTGCCGGAAAAACAAACTCACCTTGACTAAGCATAGCAGGAATGTCATCACGAACTTCTGAACGAGTGCTTCCAACAGGCACATCATTACCAGACACTTCGTCTACCATGCCGCCCTCTTGGTTAAGGCCACCATCTTCAAACATTTCCATTTGTTTTCCGTACATGTAAGCGTTCCTTAATTTTGCCTTAGAACTTCATCCCGCAGTAGTTGCAGTCTACGAAGCTGATAGATAGCGCCTTGTGCCCGACGAATTGACTCAATGCTATCTGATTGTTCCATTGTCCTGTGTTGGATATCAATCAAGTGTTCAATGTAGTTATGAAACTTATCCCATTGGGCTTGGTTGCTGACCAGCGGCTTGAGTTGGCTGAGCCATTCCTTGTGTTGCATTTGCGCTAAATCCTTGTTCCTGTGGCATTGGTACCATGCCTGTACCTATTGTACCTCCACCAGCACCAGTTACATCAGCAGGGTTTGCGCCAGCAGGACCAGCCATTTGCGGTTGTTCTTGTTGGAACTGCTTCATCATTTCAGCTTGAAGTGCAGCTTCATTCAAATCGTTTGTAACTTTGTCTGGATCAAGGTCGAGAGATTTTGCAATCTCACGAATAATATACTGGAATTTAGCAAAGGGTGCAAGGGCCGGATTGCTTGCAACTTGAAGAAATTGCATCAGACGTTGGCTACGAACTTCATTAGCCATAAGGCTTTCAGTGCCGCGAGCCTTAACCTCAAGATCGCCTTTGATATCAGGGTCAAAGTCAAACTGCATATTGAACCTGAACAGACCTTCACCCAGCGGCCTAAGAAGATAGTCGTCAATATTCTTGATGACACTTTTGATTGTGCCACTTGCCGCACCCATCAGCATACTCATGCCACTGGCAGTACGGCCAACGCCCATCACGCCAGTTTGTCCATGTGCAAACGACGGGAAGCCAGTGCTTTCGTCTGCAAGGACACGGGCTTTATCAAACAGTTGCAGGTTTTCTTGTGAGACGTTGGGAAACTTTGTACCAAAGATAGCCTGTCCCGGTGCCCCACCCTGACGCCTAAACACTTTACCGGGATATACAGACAGGTCTTGTCCCGGCACTAGATTAGTTTCATCGACTTCAATAAGCAGGTTGCCACTAAGCACAGCGTTATCAACAGCCATACGCATGAAGCCATTCATCAGCGTCTGCGTGTCATCCATATTCTCGGCAATGCCAACACCAAAGAAGCTGTAAGGATTGAGTTCGTAAGGCGATGCCATGTAGGGAATGACAGCAGGCTTGAACGGATTCAACACCATACGGATTAGTTTATTGTTGCAGACCCATACGTTAGCTTGCAGTTCGTCAACGTCCCGAAGTTCACGGGGAATGTCGATACCATACTCAAGAAGCATATCGACATCAATCATGCCCCAATATTCAAACACCTCAAAACGATCAATGCCATGATCCGGCGCATAGTCGGCAAGATCGTCTTCCCAATACTTCTTCACGTAGTTTTCGCCATACGAAATGGCCTCATCAATTACTGCACCACGGAAGTAGGGACGACGCTTAAGGGCACGAAGCTGAGTGCGCGACATCTTGTGCCGCTCAATCACATACTGTGCCTCATCCATATTGCTCGCATCAGGATCGGGATAGAAGTTCCATACGGACACATGCGTGACTTGCGGAACTGTTTTGAACTGGGGGTTGTATTCGCCGTCATCGTCCCAGTTGGGATATTCTTTATCGACAGCAAACGGGCCTTTCATTACGCCAGTGCCAAACAATGCCATCTCAAATGCTGTGCTACGAAGGTGTTTGGTTGCATTAGACTCATCAAGTTGATCTTGAATCTTCTTCTGCATCTTTTTTGCAGCAATCATTGCAGGCTCATACGTAACAGAAGTCGGCATTACGCCGGGGCCTTCACTTACGCCTTTGACATTCTGCAGTCGTTCACCAAGATTGCGTCCAATGCTTTCGCCAAGTGTCTTGCGAGTAGCACCTTTGGGCAGTTCACGGCCATCACCAGCATAGCCATACGGACTAATAGGATCACTAAGGCTTCCTGTGCGAAGTTGGTCAGGAGCCATAGGATCAAAGTTTACACTATCAACTACTCCATCGGGTAGTTCAGTCGGATCAATAGAGATAGGAAACTTGTTGTTAGCAAAGAGAACATCGACAATTTGCCCATACGCCGCCAAAGTTTTTGTCTTAGTGACTTTAATGAAAACACGAGACTTCTCCGCTTCTGTGAACTGGACATCCGGCCCATAGATACCACGATAGTTACGATAGGCGCGGAGCCAACGATCTTCATCTTGGCGACGTACTGTTTCAGAACGAAGGAAACGTTCCATGACATAAGAAATGATGCGGCTAGTATTAGCATCTTCCTGAGTAGAATTGGCTGTATCACCGAGTACAACAGCGTCGTCTTCGATAAATACATCGTTATCTTTAGCCATTTGAGTTACCTTTAGTAGCCGAATGTAGCGTCTGCCACTCTCATACCAACGGAAGGTCTACCTGTTGGATCATAGTCAAAGACACTAAAGCGCGGTCGTGACATGATACCATAGCGTAATGCGTCGTACAAGTGATCTTCTGATTTAGTGTCAATGTCTTCTGGGTTATCTTTGTCGATAGGCAAAGCAGGAATCTGTGCAATCGTATTTATGCACGTATTGAAAAACACCAGCCGTGGCTCTTCAGTAATGTCGTCTACCTGCAGCCTGCGGTGTACTTCGTTCTTACCTGCCACACGAGAGCCTTTGCTGCGATCTGAGGGCCTCCAGCGGCATCCACGCATGATCATCTGCTCTGCCAGAGATGGGCCTGTATCGCCACGCTTGTGCCACAGGGACGAGTCTAGAACGCCATACTTGATATTGCCGTCGTTAGCTTCCATCTTGAGGATCGTGTCAGCAAGATCAGTAGCCAGCATCTTACGGACATACAGTTCACGATAGACAATAATCTGTTCATTAGGCGCTACAGCAAACCACAGCACTGCACTGTAGGAGCCGTAGCCATAATCACACGCCCGAAACTTCACCCAATTAGACGGGATTTTGTACGGCTCAATAACATGGATGTTACGATTGAACTCAGTGAAGGCTGCACCTTCTTTGATATCCCAATCGCCATCAAGCAGTTGTCGCCTTTGTTGCTCGGGCAGTGACAGAAGCATTGCTTCGTAATCGCCTTGCTCGGCAAGATACGGGTTGTCACTCAGCCGTGCAGGTATAAACCTACGTTTGAACAGTGCCTTGCCAGATTTAGGGTGACTATCAGGATAGCGTAGCACTTCTCCTGTTTCGATATCCGTTGCCTCAAATGCCTTGTTTGCAGGAGCAGGATCAATGAACATCTTCTTGACCCAATTGTGTCCACGGCCACCGGGGTTGGTAGTGGCTCGCATGTACACAGGCAAGTCATTGGCAGTAGAACGAAGACGAGAACGCATGTAGTTCCATGCAAACGGCGTAGGCCACTGCGTCAATTCGTCAAAGCCAATCCAGCTAAATGCCAGACCCTGATAGCGCAACACGTCTTCTTCACGATCTAGATACGACATCCATAGACGGGCACCTGATGGTGCGGTCCACTGCATTTTACGCTCAGACCATTTGATCCCCGGCCAAATCTTAGGATACATTTCCTGAGACTTAAAGATAAGTTCACGCAGTTCTTCTGTAGTATGGCGCAGAAGCAGTCCACTGAATGCAGGATGGCCCATGTAGCGTAGTGGATCAGCAAGCATGGCATACGACTTACCACCACCAGCAGAGCCACCATACAGTACTTCACGTTCAGCAGCAGCAAGGAACTCAGTCTGCGGACCAGCATTAGGCTTGAAGACAACGTTGTATTCTTCTTCGGGAAGTGTCTCACTGTCGATACGAATAATCTCAGGTGCTTCCGGCTTCGGTGCCGCTTCCACTTTCGTCGGTGTTTGCTTTCGCGTTGAGGCGTTTCTGTTCGAGTTCATCCGCTTTGGCGAGCGCCGCTTTCGCAATGTTGTGCCATCTGCGATAGATTCCAGCTTTGTTTTTTCTTCTACGCTCATCGTCTATTCGTTTTCTCAAGCCTACATGCGATATATATCTGTTAGTATTCCTGCTTAACCAGTTAGCTACTTCACGATATGAGTACTGTTTCAGATAGTCTTTAGCCTTCTCAAGCAAGTCCAATTCATTCTTGATAGGCAGTAGTACGTGCTCATCATCTGGATCGACTTGATAGCCAAAGGGAATAGTACGTGCAATCTTTGGAACAGGTAGCCACTCATTTTCATCTTTCAGTCCGAGTGGTTGTGGTAGCGTCCATTTACCTACAGTTCTATTCATCATCTTCTATGTGTGCATTTTTAGGAGGCATCAGCATGACACCACCTTTTGTTTCAACTTGCATCTTCTCAACCTTAACCAGACCAGTACGATCCAGCAGTTCTTTGGCTGCACTCATCTTGTCACGAATGCCAAGTTCAGTAGGGTCTTTCAGAGCACCGACAAGCGACATGGCAGCTTTAGGAGCGTTACGTGCCATATACATTTGCGTAGCTTCCATGATCTCATCTTTAAGGCTGTTGACGATTTCAGAAGTACGCATGTATTCCGAATAGCCTGCAAGCCGTTTGGCTACAAGCGGATCACCATTAGCCTCATCGAAGAGGTGCTCAAGGAAAGCCTTTTGCTTATCTGTAAGTTCACGTGCCATATGTTACCTATACTTTTGTTTGTGTTTTGCAAAACCAAACCATTGCATTACTTCTTTAACTATCTGTGTTGGTGTAGGAAGTAACCAACCCAACAGTAGTAGTAGAATAACCCATACAGGTATTTGGTTGATCGTTAGGTTTTCTACTCGTTCTGTGCGAACACTGTTGCTATCTTTGCTTTGCTGAATAGTACCCTGTACTGTTTCTACTTTAATCTCTTGAGATGTCTGTTCAGACATGCCAACAGTTTGATTGTTGGTCTTGCCTGCCTGAACATTCGCAGCGGCATTAGTGCCACCACCACCTGTTAGCAATCCTAATGGAAGGCCAGAGCAGGATGACAGGAATAGAAATACTACAAGCCACTTGCCCACTACTTAGCCATGTCTTTAGCAACTTGACGTACGCTATCGACACGACGCTTCCAGCCTTTGCCAAAAGTTTCCCAATGCTTAAGCCGCTGCAAGAAGTTTAGCCGAGCATCAAGGGCAGTGTCAATAACTTTTATTGGATCAGCATCATTAATTGCAGCAATAGTCATGGGACCAATCTTACCATCAGGCTCAACGCCAACAGCAAGTTGAATCCACTTAGGCGCACGACCAATGCCAGAGTTGACAGAGCCATCCATCATAACAAGATCAACACCAGCGGGCAGTTGATCGCATTTGGTAGGACGCCAGTAGTTCATACGATAGATGTCCATTGCCTCTTCTTCTGTAAGGTCTTTGACATCTTGCTTTGTAATCGGCTTACCGCGCCAAGATTGAAGAACAGCAAACGTGACACCCCTGTTTGTAGCACCGCCCGGATCGGCAGGATGATCTACATATCCACCTTCATGGTGGAAGATTTCACGCATCACTCGTTCAAAGTTAGACTCGGCCATCAGTAATCCTTTTCACTTCCCGACATTGCGGCACTGCGACTGGATACAGATGCCTTGCTCGACATGTAGGCAGTGGCACCCATGTATGCAGCAACTACGCCTGTCTGTGCGATGTAGAACAGACCCAACAGATCGGCCAGTGCAGACACACGCTCATCTGTAACAATCGGGCTAAACAGGATTGCACTGAACACAATCATAGCTGCCATTGCAACCCATGCCATGTGTTTCTGTGCGTCTGCTTTTTCCTCACGCAACTCCAGTTCAAGCATACGCTCACGACGTTCTACTTCTTCTGGAGACACTTTGCCGTCTTTGTTGATGTCGAAATCAATTACCATAGGACACGTAGACCATAATAAATAACGTAAGCATAGCGGTGATACTTGTGAGCGACAGGAACAAGAGCACACCAGATATGATGTTATCTTTTATCTCTTGTTTGCGATACTCATGCTCTTGTCGCTGCACACGTATCTTGGCTTCAATAGCCAGCAGTTCGTTCCATGCAGACTGTCCATGTGAGAACTGTACGTACTGCTTCAATTCGTCACGCATGGCTTGCGCTTTGTGTTTAGCTGCAAATATCTCTATTGCTTCTGCTTGAACACTAGAACTAAACGCTTTGTACCACGGCGGGTTCTGGACTCGTCTTTCAAGGAACTCAAGATCACTAATAGCGGAAGCCCATTGAGATAGCTGACCACCCATATCTTGCAGTTCTCGACCAATTTCAATGCCTTTCTTGAGTGCATTAAAAGCTGTCGTAGCCGCAGCTATTATAGATATAGGGTCCATTGCATATCTCTAGCAAACAGTTAGACGAATTTACCTAAAACGTTTAGCAGTCTTAGCTGCCTGTTCGGGCTGTTTAGAAAACTGTTTGCCAGCTTTTGTATCTTTTCGTTTCTTTGCACTAGACGCAGCGTACTGCGATGCAGGCATTGCTTTGATGGCAGCTTCAGGAAGATACCGCTCACCTGTAGCACTTGAGCCTTGAGTGGATGGCTTACCACTTTTGGTACGCCACTTCTGCTTTGTCCACTCGTTGAGTGACTTCTGTGATTTAGCAAGTGCCATTACTTGTATCCACCACCAGATGCTTTGTATTCACGGGCCAGCATCTGCGCTTTACGTGCAGACCACTGACCCGCTTTACCACCTTTGTCACCAGCCTTGATCTTCTCAAACAATTGCTTTCGCATTGCAGGCTTGGTGTAGTTCCCAGCTTCGTTGACTTTGGACTTTGCCTGTTTCATCGTCGAATACCACTTCATAAATCCTATGTCTCGGAAGACCGATATCGGCCAGTTCTTTATCACTCAAGCGTGATAGGGCGTAAAGTGTAGCGCGTTTCTCTTGATATTCAACAATGGCGTCCCATACGGACTTGATGTAGTTTAGCATAACTGTTCTCCTTTGAATGGGCACTTGCCCATTGAGAGCAGTTATATCATATCTAGTTATAGCACACTAGATATAAGAATGCAAACCCCATATGCAATAATCAAAAGCCTACGCTGTTAAGATGTTCTTCTACAGCCACTGTGACAGTAACCGCACTCACTACGCTTGCAAGTCCACGAATCTTGTCTTGCTTACGCAGGAACAACGGATACTCAGTTAGCTGAACCAACGAATAAGGCTTGAGCTGAACTTGTTCCATGATTGTGTAATAGGTAGTACTAGCAGCATCGTACCAATCGAGACTGACAGTAACAACATTAGCGGTAGCATTAGAGACAATGATGCTGTTAACATCGCCATCATACCTATCTGGACATGTGTAAATATCAGAGTTAGTTGTACCTAACTCCAATGCTAGTGTGCGTTTTTTACGATTAGATTGCATCAGTCAGTCAAGTCCCAGAATGCAAGGGCACCAATGATATTAGGCGTACCGCTGAGGCCCCTTGCTGCAAGTGAGTAAACATCACTTGTGCCGCCTAGGGTCACACCGAGTTGCAGATCGAAGTTGTAAATAATAGGTTGTTCAATGTTTCCGCCTGCTTGATTAGACGAAGAAAGATACGCAAGATCAACTATAGTGCCGCCACTAAGTGCTGTAGCTGCTAAATCATAATCAACATTAGTAAATGTGCCAGTAGTATATGATGCGCCAGTAAGTGTGGCATTTTTAATAAGAGCAACTTCATAGTCTGCAGGAGCAGATTGTGGAAGTACTACATAACGTGCAGGTAGGACTACAGCACCAAGCCTACTTGCGTTCAGTCTAATGCTCACAAGCGGTTCAAAGGATGTGCTGAGCGAAGTAGCAGTTGTCATACGTGCCCATTGCATAGCAGTCTTTTGTTCGTAGCCACCTTCTGAGATAACAGTAGAACAAATCTGTTTTAGCTTTGCAGCACTAGCAAGACCAGCCTTAGCCTCAATCTCAACACGAATAGGCAGAATAGCTGTAGTCATGTAGGTCGTAGAAAGATTGTTAGCGTTTTGGAAGACATGAGCAATGTGGAACTTGCCATCAATCACAAAGCCACAACGAACCGAGCCTACACCCAACCACTCAAAGTCAAAGAACACAACTTGTGCCTTTGTAATATCGAGTGTTAGCTTAGAGGGGCCAGTACCATCAAACTTGTCATAGTTCCAACTTGACTTAGCCACCTTACGTGCATCAGACGCAGAGCCTGTTACATAGGATCGTAGAACAAAACTAAGTTCGGTATCATCTAGTTGCAGAAACAGGCCATTGTCTGTATCAAAATAGCCTACACGCTGACGGAGATTACTTTGTGCTGCAGAGAACACAGCAGTAATCAACACAAGCAGTGACTTTCCGGGCTGATACGGAAACCTACGCTTAGTCTGACGGATAACCTTATCACCACTGGCAGTTGTAATATCTAGATCAACTACACCTTCATTGGGAACATGTGTAGCAGTGCCACTACCAGTGAGGGCTTCATTAAACTGCGGGTCTTTTACGTAGCGATTCTGGCTGTCGAAGATAGTGAACGGATCACTGGTCCTAATACGCCCAAATGCGTCAAGGGCGGTGCCGTACAGATTTACGTTACCATCCCCTTCAGCAATGTAGGTGTACTTAGGATAAGATGTAAGGCTCATTTCTTACGAGTAACTTTCTTGACAGCCTTCTTGATCCATGCTTCGTTGACATCAGGGGTAGCAGGATCATCAGCAATGAATGCACCCTTCTCATCACGGGCACGGACCAGTACATCCATAGCACTGTCAAATGGGCCATGAATTTCTACATCAACAGGGGTGGCAAACACTTCTTGTACTTCAGGGATGTGGCTAGTGTAGATGCCATCGGCAGTCTTTTTCACTACCACATTCTTGTGAATGTCCATTACGATCTCGCCGTGATTGACGACGATGTAGCCCATATTGGACAATTTAGCTATTTGTTCAGGAGTCATTACTTCTTGCCCATTTTAGCCATGCACTTGCCAGCAGCTTTGCATTTGGCAGGGTTGGGGCACTTAGCACAGGGTTTAAACATAGGAGCTTTAGCCATTTTATTTACCTTTCTTGCGATCAAGAGTTTTTTGTATACGAGCCAGAACTGGATCAGACGTAAGTTTAGTTTCAGTAATCTTATTACGTGTACGTGTAGCCATAGTACGTTGAGACTTAGTAGATGACGGCTTCATTTCTGCAATAGCGGGACCACCGATAAGTGTTCCAGAAGCTGGACGCATAGGCGGCACAATCACAGAACCCTTTTTAGATGCATCGGCACTAAGCTTAGCCATCTTTTTGTCATATTGTTTGTCAGCAAAGGCTACCTTTTGCAGCCCCTTACCTTCAATGTTCACAGACTTGCCGTGATATCCAGCTTCAGCAGCAGCTTTTAGTGACTTAAATGTAGGGGCTTTAGCCATTTCATTTGCCTTTCTTAACTACGCCTTTAATCTTGCCTTTATTCTCGGTGGCATAGAACACTTGCTCACCTTTCTTAGCGCCATACTCTTTCTTCATGGCAGCTTTAATCTTCTCACCTTTTTTAGTAAGGGGCATTGCCTTATCCTTTTCAGTAATATTGGCTACAGATTAGGTGCTACCTGCTCATTATTACCGATAACAGTAACATCAAAGCAATAGGCAGCGGCAGCTATACCATTTTCAGCAAGAGCACTTTGGGTTGCAGTACCTTCCGCCAGACACAGCACCGAATCTTCAAAGAACGTCTTGTTATACAGGCGTACTTCACAGGATGGTGCTGCAATAGTATGACACAGAAGGATGACTAGCACCCACATTACTTTTTAGTAACGCCTTTAGTGGAAGCTTGAGTGGCAGGCATAGAGGCACCACAGTTGGCATAGCCACCTTTGGCATACTTCTTAGTCATCATGCCACCTTTGGCCTTACCTTCACCAGCTTTTTCCATAATACGACGACGCATAGCTGCAATTTCCTCTAGATCAGTAGACGGCTTAGTGCCTTTGAACTCACGACGATTGCTGGCAGCAATAGCAGAACGCATGGAGCCACGATCAACCTCTTGTGCCTGCATACCTTCAAACTGATTACGCTGACGATCAAGCAGGCCCTGCATCATCTTCTTAGCATTACCCTCAGGCATGTCATCAATACGACGCTGCATCCTATCAAACTCGATAGCAGTCTTAGCTTGACGAATATCTTCACCACTGACAGCCATACTGGTAGCAATACTGCCCTTACGCTGTGTAGTCATGGCTTCTGTCTTGTTCTTCTTAATACGCTCACGCTCTACTGCAGCCTTACGCTCAGCTTCTGCACGTTCAGGAGTATCACGACGACGAGTACGAGCGGGCATATCGTCAGCTTTACGGGCTACAGTGCGGGCAAGTTTACCAATGATAGACATCACAAATGCCTCACATCTTCTTTTTAGCAGCAGGTTTGACCATACCACCTTTGGCAGCTTTCATCTTGCCTTCTTTCATAGCTTTAACCATGTTCTTTTCGACAAGAAGTTCGTGGACAGTCTTGCCGAGACGCTTAGCTTCCGCCTTAAGTGCTTTCAGCCAAGCAGCATCTTCTTTAGCCATAGTATTATTCCTTTACCATTTGACTTTATGTGACCAATAGCGAGC